>Ga0190313_1001503_pt1 | contig 12523 bp, 8 predicted proteins | sample 4870071011_MG_FD_169989 | JGI IMG/M metagenome (GOLD analysis project Ga0190313, IMG submission 169989) | Hydrothermal vent sediment bacterial communities from Southern Trench, Guaymas Basin, Mexico - 4870-07-10-11_MG | ecosystem: Environmental > Aquatic > Marine > Hydrothermal vents > Sediment ...
GTATCCATCGGCCATATTGAAATATGTTATATTAAGCAGATGCCGGACAACTATGAAGGACCTTTTTTAAAAGAGGAACGAATTCTTCTGGAAACCATTGCAAAGCAGATAGGCAAAATTATTGAAAAATATAATATGGAACAGGATCACAAGCGTCTTTCAACAGCCATTGAGCAGGCTGCTGAAAGCGTAGTGATAACCGATTCCCAGGGGATTATTCAGTATGTAAATAAAGCCTTTGAAAAGATTACCGGTTATTTACGAAAAGAGGCAGTGGGCCAAAACCCTAAAATATTACAGAGTGAGGTTCATGATGCTGCATTTTATAAAAAGCTTTGGGCACAGATTGCAGGCGGGAATATATGGCACGGTCATTTCACAAATAAAAAAAAGGACGGTTCCTTTTACGAAGAAGAGGCTACTATTACACCTGTAAAGGATCAAAAGGGCGCTATCAGTAATTATGTGGGTGTTAAAAGAGATGTGACTCGGGAGATGGAACTTGAAAAGCGTCTTGTTCATGCCGAAAAAATGGAAGCCATTGGTACTCTGGCAGGAGGGATAGCCCATGATTTTAACAATATACTGCTTCCTATTACAGGGTATACAGAGATGACAATGGCCGAAGTTTCAAAAGAGAGCAAAGTATACAGTAATATGGAAAAAATACTTTATGCTGCAGAGCGTGCCAAAGAACTTGTTAATCAGATCCTGTTTTTCAGCAGACAAAAAGAGATGAAGCCGAAGCCCGTTGATATCCGGCCTATTATCAAAGACACCCTTAAACTTTTGCGATCATCTCTGCCTGCGACTATTAAAATACGTCAGAATATAGACGAGGATTGCGGGATGATTGTGGCGGATCCTACGCAGATCCATCAGGTGGTGATGAACCTTTGCACAAATGCTTATCATGCAATGTTAAGCAAGGGGGGCAATCTTGATATCGACCTGAAAAAAATAATAATCGGAACTGAAGATTTATACAGATATCCGAAAGTCGTGTCTGAGTTAACACCTGGAACATACATAAAACTCAGTATAAGCGATACAGGAGAAGGGATGGATGAAAAGGTTAAGGCTAAAATCTTTGAGCCGTATTTCACCACCAAACAGAAGGGTAAAGGCACGGGGCTTGGGCTTGCCACTGCCCACGGGATCATAAAAAGTCATGGCGGTCATGTTCTGGTTTCCAGTGAACCTGGAAAGGGATCCACTTTTAATGTGTATTTTCTACAAATTGATGGGGATTTTAAAATTCATAAAACCATACCGGAAGAAAAGCTTTTAACAGGAAATGAAAAAATACTTCTGGTGGATGATGAAAAATATGTTGCTGATGTGGAAAAAAAGATGCTTGAATACTTTGGTTATCAGGTTGCAGAATTTTACGACAGCAAAAAAGCTTTAAAAATATTTGCGGAAAAGCCGGATGACTTTAATATTATTATAACAGATCAGACAATGCCTGATATTACCGGAGTTGAGCTGGCTGAAAATATTCTGAAGATAAAGCCGGATATTCCCATAATTCTTCTAACAGGTTTCAGCGATCAGGTTTCTGAAGATAAAGCCAGAAAGGCCGGCGTAAAGGAGTATATAATGAAACCTGTGGTTATGAAAAAATTGGCTGAAACTGTCCGCATGCTGTTAGATGATTAAAACAATAAGGATACTTTAAATGACAAAAGAGATTGATGCCAGGGGGCTTTCCTGCCCTTCCCCGGTATTACTTGCAAGAGATGCTGTTGAGAATGAAGGGCTTGACAGTGTATTGATTATAGTTGACAACGATGCTGCAAAGCATAACGTGCGCCGCTTTCTTGAGTCCCAGGATTTTAATGTCTCTGTGAATCAAACAAGGGGTAATTTTTATATAACAGGAAATTTATCCCAAACTGACAGGCCAAAAGTTTTACAAAAAGAAAATGCACAGAAAAACAGCGAAAAAATAATGGTTATGGTTACAAATGACTGCATGGGCCATGGGGATGATGAACTTGGTTCTAAACTCATGGTCAATTTTTTAACAACACTTAATGAGATGGGAAGAGAGCTATGGCGGCTTGTTTTTGTTAATAATGGCGTTAAGCTGACAGTTGACAATTCCGAAGTTCTTCCGATTTTAAAAAAGCTGGAAAAAAAGGGAGTCTATATTCTTGTTTGCGGCACCTGCCTTACACATTTCAACCTGTTGGAAAACAGGCAGGTCGGCGAAATAACAAACATGCTGGATATAGTAACAGCCATGCAGCTTGCAGATAAATTAATCAGTATATAATTCCAGGTAGTTAAGATATAAATATTTCAACGCAGGTATCAGTTTGTTGCCAGGAGAATCGGAAACCGTATAATAAACGTCGATCCTTCTCCTGGTTTACTGATCGCCTCAACATGACCGTTGTGGGCTTTCACAATGCCTTTAACCAGGCTCAGCCCGAGTCCGAGCCCTTTGCTGCTTTGATCACCACGATACAGGCGATCCCAGATCATGGGAAGTTCTTCGGGAGAAATACCGGTGCCGTTATCCTTTACCCTGATGATAACATCTTCATTGCGCTGAAGGGCGTCAACGTAAATGTGTCCTCCTGGAGCGGTAAACTTCACGGCATTGTCCAAAATATTTGATATTACCTGCCCCATTCGATTGGAATCTATGGAAACATACAGGCTTTCAGGAAGTTTTATCTCCATGCTGATTTTTTTCTCTTCAGCCACAAATTCATACATATCTGTAATTTTTTCGATGAGGTCACAAATATCCACCCGCCTACGATGAATATTCATCGTACCAGTCTCGGCCTCTGAAATATCCATGAGCGTATCCAGCATTTTCAGGATATAATCGGATTCTTCAACCCCTTTTATAAGCGATTCCTTTAATATATCGATATCCGCCTCACCCTGCAGCGCCGTATCGGCAATATTGCGAAATCGTGTCATGGGTGTACGTAAATCGTGAGCCACATTATCAAGAGAGTTCTTAATTCCTTTAATGAGACGATGAATATTGTCTATCATTTTATTAAACAGCCCTGCCAGTTCATCCATCTCATCGCCTGAAAATGAGCGGGGCACCATCTCCGTCATCTTTTTAATATCTAAGGACTGTACGGTTTCTATAATGTTTCGGATGGGTCGACGTGTCTGGTGCGAAAGGAACATACCTCCTGCAAGTCCTAAAATAAACAAAGGAATCATAACGACCAGAAAATTTTTCCTGAACTGCTCCAGTGCATTATGCGCGCCTTCGCAACTCATGCCGACCTGAATCCAGAAACCGGATGAAAGATGAGCTGATTGGACGGCAAGAATGTATTCATTGTTTACAGCAGACAGATGTATCCATTCTCTGTCCGTATCAGGCGCAATTTTTCCCAGCATTGTCAGGTCAAAATCCTGCCATTTTTCCGGCGAAGATATATAGAAGGTCTTGTTTGTTTTGTCTGCTACACGAACAAAAAGTGGATTTGATCTTCGGGAATTGTTGTTTTCAATAACAAAATTTTCAAGTACCCCTATACCGCCGATTTCATACAGCGTAGAGATTTCACTTAGTTCAAGAAGGATCTCCTCATAATTTTGCTTAATCAATGTTGAATAAAGAAAAAAATATGCAATTAAAAAAAGACTCAGCGAACTAAATGTAAAAATAAACGAGTACCAGCCGGCAATCCTGAAGCCTATGGTTCGGGTCATATTAAGAAGGCGCTTTAAGTACATATCCAACCCCCCGGATTGTCTGAACCATTTTTTCAGAAAAATCCTTGTCCACTTTACTCCTCAATCTGCAGATAAGGACATCCACAACATTTGTCTGGGGATCAAAATGAAAATCCCAGATATGTTCCAGTATCATGGTCTTGGAAACAGGTCGATTGGCATTTCGCATCAGGTATTCCAGCAACGCAAATTCACGGGGCTGCAGCTCAATTTTTTTCCCTGCTCTTTCGACATCTCTTTTTAAAAGATCCAGGAACATGTCCCCCACAGTCAGACTCGAAGGTTCAACAGCCCCACTGGCCCTGCGTATCAGTGCCTGCACACGCACCAGCAGTTCGGAAAAAGCAAAGGGTTTAACGAGATAGTCATCCCCTCCTTTCTGTATTCCCCTAACCCGGTCATCCACCGTTCCTTTGGCGCTCAGGATAAGCACCGGAATATTAATATGCCGCTGCCGGAGTGTTTCGATAATACTCAGCCCGTCCAGTTTAGGAAGCATGATGTCAATGATTGCAGCATCATAAGCTTCCGTGAGAACCATATGGAGACCATCCTCGCCGTCTTTCGAATGATCCACGGCAAACCCCGCCTGTTCCAGCCCCTTTATTATAAAAGAGGCAATTTCCTGATCATCTTCCACAATAAGTAGTCGCATATATTCTTCCTGATCTTAAAATGAGTTTTATTATAATGATTAATCCATGAAACAATAAAATGTCAAACAGCAAAACAAACATTACAAAATTTTAATGTCCATGAAACATTACTGCAATATTGGTCATGTATAATGCCTTCCAGATTAAAACGTAAATATAATTTTATTTAAAAGGCAATTAATATGAAACATCGAATTTTATCTTTCTTTGATATGCGATTCCTATCGCTCCCTTCCGGCTGTGCTGCAAAGCATTTCAAACTGCCATTACAGGAGGCGATACGCATGAAACTGTTTTCCCATGGAGTCCCATTCTATATAATTGTGTTCTTTGTCATGTTCAATGCCTTTATAGTGAATGCAAAAACACTTGATTTTGAACAGATCAACCTAAAAGCGTTAAATAATAATCCCGGTCTGTCCGCCGGAAACAGTGCAATAAAAGCGGCTGAAGCAAAAATTCAGCAGGCCGGCACAATCCCGAATCCGGAACTGGAAATCAGTTCCGAGAACTTTGGTGACAATGAAATTGAAGTGGTACTGACCCAGTCGCTTGAAATCGGGGGCAAACGCAAAACCCGCATTCAACTGGCCAGGAAAGCCCTTCGCGCGGCAGAGCTTGAAAACGATGCTGCCCGTCTCGGGCTGGAAGCGGAAATTATTCGGCGGTGTGTACCCATACTGGGTTTACAGAAAAAAATAGCTGTCCTTGCTTCCCTGGCATCGGTCATGGAGGAAAGCCTTACAGGCATAAAACATCGTATCTCGGAAGGCGCGGCCATGGAAGCGGATGCACTCAGGGCGGAAATGGAACTGGATGAACTTTTCATGGAAAAGGCCGACTTAAACAGACAACTGAACCGGCGAAAAAAAGAATTGACCGCCTTATGGGGAAATACCGATGATGTGGATATACAAATTGCATGTACACTGAATACTTCAGTGTCGCTGCCGCCGCAGCCGGAGATACAAAAAAAAATTTACGAACACCCTAAAATGAAACTTCTGAAGCTTGCCCGGGAAACTGCTGCCGCCGAAATTCAACAGCTGAAAGCAGAGGCTTTTCCGGAACTGACCATAAGCGGTGGTTATCTTCGCAATAATGAAGATCATGAGAATGCGGTGATCGCAGGTTTGTCGATTTCTCTTCCGTTTTTTAACCGGAACAAAGGGGCTATTTTGTCAAAAAGTCATGAGGTGACGGCAGCCGGAAGGGAATTGAAGGTGTTTTTTGTAGAACGTACAACAAAAGCAGGCACGATCCTTTCCGAGATTGAAAATACCCTTGAAGCGTTTTCCGTTTTAACTGAAAAGCTGCAGCCAAAGGCAAAAAGTGTTTATGCGCTTCTTGAGCGTTACTACAAGCATGGAAATATCAGTATCCTTGAGGTTCTTGAAAGCAGACGACATCTGCTTGAGATCAATCTGCGCAGTATTGATCTGATCACTGAAAAAGCGCTTCTTGTCGCCGATCTCATGGAACTGACGGGAATCCGGATTCAGGTCATTAAATAAATAAAGGAGATGGGGATGAAACAAAGCGGAATCTTTTTAATTATGATTTTCTATGTGCTTTTTCTGACGGCTGCCGGCCTTGCAATGGAGGAGATGGATCACGACCATGATCATGGTGACAAAGCCGGACAACTACATGAAAAAGATGACCTTCACGATGATCACGATGATACGAATGCGGAACATGAAGAAAAAAACGACCATGATGGACATGGTCATGAAGAAGAGTCAGGGGTTGTCTTGACGGATCGAGCCGTGGAATTCGCAGGATTAACCATTGATACGGTGGATAAAAAATTCATCAGCAGATCCATTGAACTGCCCGGTGAAATTGGATTTAATGAAGACCGGCTGGCACATATTACACCTCGTTATCCGGGTATTGTACAAAAAGTGGTCAGACAGCTGGGAGAAACAGTCCAAAAAGGAGAGTTGCTGGCTGTTGTGGAAAGCAATGAAAGCCTTGCCGCCTATAGCATATTATCCCCTATTTCCGGAAAGATTGTGGAAAAACATATAACGCAGGGTGAATTTGTGGGTGAAGACGCCACCCTGTTTGTTGTAGCCGATCTTACCACTGTCTGGGTAAACTGCAATGTTTATACCAGGGATGCTGATTTTATTCAAAGCGGGCAGGAAATTCAGATAAGTGCCGTGGGAACGGACAGACAGGTAAAGACAACTCTGTCCTATGTAGCCTCTGTTTACAACAAAACCACCCGCAGCATGATTGCCCGTGCCATGATTCCTAACACCGGTGAAAAATGGAGACCCGGTACATTTATCACCGGGAAGATATCCGTAGCCATGGACAAACCTGTTCTTGTGGTATCTAAGAGCGCCTTGCAGATTCTGGATGGTGAAACTATTGTTTTTGTCCCCAGTGAACATAAAAACGAGTTTGAACCGGTTGCTGTACGAAAAGGGGTGGCAAACAACAGCCATGTGGAGATCATTTCCGGATTGGCGGAAGGTGATGCCTATGTGGTAACAGGCGCCTTTGAACTGAAGGCAAAAATTGTCACAAGTACCCTGGGGGGTCACGCAGGACACGGGCATTAATAAGGAGACAAAGATGATTGAAAAGATTATTGCCATGGCATTAAAGAAACGGCTGATTATTATTATGTTTCTAATTTCCATTATAATCGCCGGCGTTTATCAATACAGCCGGCTGCCCACAGATGCCTTTCCCGATATATCACCAGTGATGGTCCCGATTTTTGCAGAAGCCCACGGCATGGCTCCGGAAGAAATTGAACGGCTAATCACATTTCCCATTGAGTCAGCCATGAACGGGCTTCCGGATGTAAAACTGGTCAAATCCACATCTGCTTTCGGCATGGCGGTAATATATGTCTATTTCAAGGATAATGTTGATATTTATTTTGCCAGGCAGATTGTCTCGGAACGGATGACCGGCGCCATGGCTGATCTACCGGAAATGCATGATCCACCGATCCTTGGACCGATTTCAACGGGACTGGGTGAGATATTTATGTACTATCTTACTGCAGATGAGACGGTTGATACAAAGGGCAAGAACAAAAACACCTATCTCAGGGAACTCAATGACTGGTTGGTAAAATTCCAGCTGCAGACAGTACCGGGGGTGACCGAAATCCTGTCCATGGGTGGTCACATTCTCCAGTACCAAATAAAAGTAAATCCACATTTACTGAACAAATACAACCTGGGTATTGAGGATCTGGAAACGGCAATTACCGACAATAATGCCAATGCCGGAGGTCAGTTTCTTGTCCTGGGTGCTGAAGAGTATCTGGTCCGGGGAGTAGGTCTGGTTGAACACCTCGAAGACCTTCGTAATATTCAACTGAAAGTCACCAGTGGCACCCCTGTTCGCATCAGGGATGTGGCTGTCGTTGAATTTGGGAATGAAATCAGAAGGGGAGTCGTATCCAGAAACGGAAAAGAGGAAGTAGTTGCCGGAATCGTTATGAAACTTTTCGGCGAAAACACGTCTGAAGTGATTACCCGACTCAAGGCGAAAATCAGGGAAGTTCAGGCAGCACTTCCAAAAGGCGTTTTTTTTGTGCCGTATTATGATCAAAGCCACCTTGTGGCAAATGCCGTGGGCACTGTAAAAAAAGCCCTGCTCCAGGGGTCAGGGCTTATCCTTTTAACCCTCTTGCTATTTCTCGGCAATGTACGGGCTGCATTGATTGTTGCCTTTTCGCTGCCGCTCTGTGCACTTATTGCAGTCCTCTTCATGGGGGTGACCGGTCTGTCCGCCAATCTTATGTCTCTGGGGGGGATTGCCATAGCCATAGGCATGCTTGGCGATGCATCGATTGTCATGGTGGAAAATATTCTTCGTCACCTGTCAGATGAAAAGAATAAAGGACGCAACCCCTTAAAACTCATTGTGACTGCGGGAAAAGAGGTGGGGAATCCAATCCTGTTTTCCGTTGCCATCATCATTATCGTATTTCTTCCCCTTTTCACACTGGAAGGTGTTGAGGGAAAGATGTTTTCACCCATGGCATTTACCATTTCTTTTGCCATGCTGGGTTCGGTTGTGGCAGCGCTTCTGTTTGCTCCTGTACTGGCGTCGCTTTTATTGCGGGTAAGCCCCGGTAAAGAGTCTGTTATTATTTCTTTGCTCAAACAGATCTATCGTCTATTGCTTACGGCTGCACTGAAAGTCAAAGCCGCCATTATTATCCTGATATTATTTGCTCTTGCAATATCCGTGACTCTCTTTTTCAGGCTGGGAACAGAATTTATTCCGGTCCTTGAGGAAGGAGTAATCCAGATGAACGTTACCATGGCGCCGTCCATATCCCTTGAAAAAGCTGCTGATACCATTATGAAACTTGAACGCAGCATCCTGGAATACCATGAAATTGAATCAACTATTGCCAAAATCGGCCGCCCGGAGGCAGGCAGCCACCCCCATCCGGTAAATTTCGCCTCCATTCAGATGACATTAAAACCAAAGGAGCAGTGGGAAAGCTACAAGGACAAATCTGCGCTGATCGCCTCCCTGAATGAAGAGCTGTCACAGTATCCTGGAATTCAGCTTAACTTTACCCAACCCATACAGAACCTCTTTGACGAACTTCTTTCCGGCGTTCGAACCCAGCTTGCCATAAAACTGTTTGGCGATGATCTTGATGTCTTAAGGGGAAAGGCAGAGGAAATTCGGGAGACGATTGAAGGCATCCCAGGCCTGGTGGACCTGTCCACGGAACAAAGCTTTGGTCAGCCCCAGGTGCAGATTATCGCAGATCGAAATGCCTGCGCACGGTACGGGGTGAATGTATCGGAAATACTGGAGCTTGTGGAACTCGCCGTGGGCGGTGAGGTTGTGGATCAAATATTTTTAAATACCAGACGATTCGGCATCCATTTGCGGTATGATAAAAGATATCGTAATAATCCTGAAATAATAGAGAGTCTGATGGTTCATACATCGGACAACGGTCGAATCCCCCTGTCCCAGGTAGCCACGGTTAAAACGCTATTGGGCCCCATCCAGATTAACCGTGAAAAAAATCAGCGCCGATGGGTGATTTCAGCAAATGTTCGCGGTCGTGATATGGGCAGCGTAGTCGCCGATATCCGGAAAAACATCAGGGAAACGATTAAATTACCGCCCGGCTACTATCTTGAATACGGCGGTCAGTTTGAAAATCAGCAGCGGGCAATGAAACGTCTGAGCATCATTGTTCCCACAGCGCTTTTCCTGATTTTTATAATGCTCTATCTCAGTCTCGGGTATTTCCAGTATGCACTGCTCATTTATACCAGTGTGCCCCTTGCCCTTATCGGCGGAGTTTTGGCACTGTTTTTCACCGGAGAATACCTGTCTGTTCCTGCATCAATCGGTTTTATTGCCCTTTTTGGTATTGCCGTGCAAAACGGTCTTGTGCTGGTTTCCTATATCAACCAGCTCAGGGAAACCGGCATGGCAACGATGGATGCGGTAATGGAGGGAGCACTGCTTCGTCTCAGACCTGTTTTAATGACGGCATTGACAACTATTTTGGGACTTGTCCCGCTTCTTCTGTCAAGCGGGCCGGGCTCTGAAGTTCAGCGTCCCCTTGCAACGGTAGTTGTGGGTGGTCTTGTTTCCTCAACCCTGTTAACCCTGCTGGTTATTCCTGTTATCTACCCATGGTTTGCCGTTCAACAGGATTATGAAATCAACGGGGTTAAAGACAAATTAAAGATAAAGGAGGTGTAAAAAAGGTGCAGATGCTGCCTGACAGATTTGCCAAATATATTTTGTTAAAGGAGATATCATTATTACTAAACCATGGCTCAATGCAACCATCTAAATTGAAAGGAGTTATTATGAAAAATCAAACCATTATAATCACATTCGTTATTTTTTTTACAGGAATTGTTTTATCCGGGTGTTCATTTTCCAAGATGAATCTTGCGGGCAATGATGCAGCCTATACTATTGAACGTCTCAACACAAGCGATCGGATTTCCATTCGTTGTGCAAAGGTTTATCAGGATGACGGATACACCGTCATCAGTGGAAAGGTAAAACTGAACAAAAACCTGCTCCAGTCCAAACAGGGGCATGTGGATATTGCTGTAATTTCACCTGACGGCACGGTGAAGGATACGGCAAGTGTCTTTTATAATCCGCGTAAACGTACCAGACGCATGCAACTGAAAGCAAACAAAGGTTCCTCTTTTATTGCACGGTTCTCTGGAACACTGCCACATGGATCAACTATACGTCTGGTCCCTCATAATTCAATAGAAAAAACAGCATATGAAATTGACAAAGGGTTTAACTGCAGAAATAATTTGGCTTTAAAAAGCAGTTGATTTTATATAATTAATCTGATATTTTTGTATTAAATAATACAACGGCTACGTCTTATATTAAAAAAACAGCAGTCAGCAGCACTGATTTTTCCAGTGGCGGCTGACTGCTTAATTTTATTAACAGGTAATATTCCATGTATATTGTCAAAAAAGATTTCTTTGTTCTGTTTAGAATTATAATAAGCTGCATAACAGCTATCTTGACGGTTTTTTTTATTTCCTCCCTTTTAGGTGAAGATCTTCTAAAAAATAACGATGTCATTGACAAATTAAAAAATCTTTCTAATCAAATAACAACCCAGCTTAATGGTGAAATTGATAGAAGAATTGCTCAGTTGGGTGAAATTCCTGAAATGGATCCTTATAAAAAGTTTTATTGTGTAGAGCTGGCAAAGGAGATACATGACATCTCTTTTATGTCTGAAAAACAGAAAATACTGTTTGACACTTATAACGTCCGTGATTTTGAAAACAGGTTAAAATTTTTATTAATGTACACAAAAGCCTCTGATGTTAACAGCCTGCTTGAAGAGATAGAAACAGTTAAAAGAGAATTAAAAAATACTGTTAATATAATTGAGAAGAAAAAAAACAGAATGTTAAGGCAAAGGATAGCATATATTGTCTTTTTTGTTGTTTTATGGATATTTTTCTTTCTTTATTATAGCCGTGGCATCATCTTTAAAAAAACATCTTAAATATACCCTGATAAAAAAATTAGCCTTACGCTTTAAAATCGACAAACATGGAGCTTTTGCAAAGGGCTCAAGGTAAATAAATATATGTATCTTAACTATTATAATTTAAAGCTGAAGCCTTTTCAAATAACAACAGATCCAAGATTTCTCTGGCTCGGAGAAAAGCATAAAGAGGCGCTTTCCACCTTGGAATACGGTATTTCAGGCAACAAGGGTTTTGTTCTCCTGACAGGTGAAGTTGGAACAGGGAAAACCGTTCTGACAAACAGCCTTGTAGATATGCTTGACATGAAAACCGTAGCTGCTGCCATTACCGACCCGGGTCTGGAAAAACTCGATTTTTTTAATCTTCTTTCAAGCAGTTTTAACTTTAACAAAAAGTTTGAAAGTAAGGGCGAATTTTTAATACATCTCAGGGATTTTCTCCACAAAGCCTACTCAAACAATCAAAAAGTTTTGATTATTATTGATGAAGCCCAGAGACTCAGCAATGAACTTTTAGAAGAGATAAGGCTTTTGTCAAATATTGAATTATACGACTCAAAGCTTATAAATATTTTTTTTGTCGGACAAAACGAATTCAATGAAACACTGCTTGAAAAAAAAAACAGAGCAGTTGCCCAGAGGATTACATTAAAGTACAATATTACTCCGCTGAATGAAAAAGAAACCGTGTCATACATACATCATCGCCTGAAAATTGCGGGAACTGAAAAAAAGATTTTTAATAAAAAAGCATTAAGAGAAGTTTTTATTTTTTCTGAAGGTATCCCAAGGCTCATTAATATTATATGCGACTACTCCCTCTTAACCGGTTATTCAAGGGATAAAAAAATAATAGATGAAACAATTGTTAAAGAATGTGCAGGTGAATTACGTATGCCGGTTAAAGAAGAAAAAAAATTAGATGTACTGCAAAAAAAAATTGAAAAAATAAAAACAGAACCATCGGATAAAATTAATCATGACAGCTCAGTAAAAATTAAACGTGGAGAAGGCAAGGATTACGAAAAAAAAGAAAAAACAGCTCCTGCAAAAAGGTCTTTTTTTATTACTTTCCTATACTTTGTCTTAATCCTATCTCTTGTTATAGCAGGCGGTTATTATTTCAACACTCATA
>Ga0190313_1001504_pt1 | contig 12517 bp, 14 predicted proteins | sample 4870071011_MG_FD_169989 | JGI IMG/M metagenome (GOLD analysis project Ga0190313, IMG submission 169989) | Hydrothermal vent sediment bacterial communities from Southern Trench, Guaymas Basin, Mexico - 4870-07-10-11_MG | ecosystem: Environmental > Aquatic > Marine > Hydrothermal vents > Sediment ...
CATTAATACTATTCTCTCCAGCCAAGGTATCACCATAGAAACGATTATCCCAGTACTCATATATTTATTAAACGGTTTGTACAGTATCGCTAGAGTATTGGTGATGGCTCTTCTGTAAGATAGTCTTCACCACCAGCAACAACTCTCTGTATAAGTGCATAGAGATTATCAAATCCATCACGACTAATAGCCGATACCGGTACCACATCATACATTGTCAGCCTTGGAAGCATGGCCTCGAGATCCCCCAGATCCCATAGGATCCTTGCGGCCCTATCATTGACTAAGCTATAGGCAAACTCCCCAGGATTCTCCATATAATTAAGTATTCTATCAATATCCTCATTGCTAAGGAGATCGGATTTAGCCAAAACATTGATCTGCGGCTTACCCAATCGTACATGTATAGAGGCCGACAATAAGAGTGCTGATAATAGTCCAGATGGAGTACGGGAGAATATGGAGTCTATAAGGAATAGTGTGACAGCCTTTGAATCCCCAATGATCGTATTGAGTACTATGGGTCCAGATTCTCGGAAAGCAAATACTTCTAGTTGACCAGGTGTATCAACTAATATGTAGTTGCTTCTCAACGCATTTACTTCATCAAGTATTTCATCAAGTTTTGTAGCAATCAGATCCGATGACACTATCAATGCACCATTGGGTCCAAGCCTATACTTCAACATGATCTCTCTAGCATTAACGTAGTCCCGGACATCAATATCTGGTTTATATGGTAGATACTCAGCAGCAGGATCAAGGTTTATTGTTGCAGCATCAAAGCCGTAGTCCTCAAGCCACCCCTGTAACGAGCCAGTAAGCGTTGTTTTACCAGAACCAGCTGTACCAAGGATCACTATATAGTATGGCATGGCCCAGCAGCTCCGATAGCCTATTACCTAGCCTATAGGATTATAAATGGTCTTCTAGATCCATGGTATTTGCCACGAATATTTAATCTATAGCCACACTTAGGACATCTATTGCCCTCTTTAAGCCTCCAATCAAGTATGTAGAATCCCTGTCTTGCAATGACTAGTTCACCACACTTAGGACAATAGGTGTTCTCCATGGGATGACCCCATACATTACCTAGATAAACATGTTTAAGCCCCTCATCCACAGCAGTCTTCGCAAGTCTCTCCATGGTCTCTACAGGTGTTGGTGGCAGGTTATGTAGTCTATAATTTGGGTGAAAACGTAGTAGGTGAAACGGTGTTTCCGGGCCAAGATTATCAACAATCCATCTTGCAAGCCTACGTATATCCTCTTCCTTATCACCATACTTTGGCACAACGAGATTCGTTATCTCAATCCACCAGCCCATCTTCTTCATCTCAAGTATAGTGTCAAACGTAGGATCAGGATCAGGTACGCCCATGAATCTACGGTAGAACTCCCGGTTACCAGCACCCTTGAAATCAACTGTTGCAGCATCCATGTAAGGGCCTAGTTCACGTACAGCCTCGATCGACATATAGCCGTTGGTGACCATTGTATTGAATAAGCCCTTCTTCTTAGCTAGCTTAGCCGTATCGATCATGAATTCAAAGAATATTGTTGGCTCATTATACGTATAGCTTATACCCTGACAACCACTAGCTAGTGCTTGTTCAACAACTTCTTCGGGAGTGAATGGTTCTCCAAAGACTCTATCTCTACGGGATTGGCTGAGAACCCAGTTTTGACAGAATTGACAGAAGAAGTTACAGCCTGCAGTTGATATTGAGAATACATATGAGCCTGGTTCAAAGTGCATTAGTGGTTTCTTCTCTATAGGGTCTGGATTAGCTGCTGTCAATAGGCCGTAGACTAGTGTGTAGAGCCTACCTTTATGATTATATCTTACACCACATACTCCATAGGTTTCTGGAGGTATAATGCATCTCCTATGACATAGGTAGCATAGCACTTTACCATTTTCTAGTGGCTTCCAAAGCCTTGCCTCACCAACACCCGGTCTATCTAGAATACTTTGTCCGTAACCCACGACTATCTACCCATAGCATGTTCCTCTAAAATACATAGTTCTTTTACATCCTATTTAATCCAGTACTTCTTTGAAACCATATACATCTTTATATGAAGTACTTGAGAGTATTCTTACTGGTGGAGAGTTTGAGGCCTAACCACAGTATTAGTAGAGATTACGTATCTAGATATGCACCTATACTACCCGCTAGAGGAGAGCCGCTAGTTATAGGTGTAGTTAAAGGGCCAAATTCAGATTCTCTAGCTAAATTATTAGCCTCAAGACTTGATGCAAAGATCATTCCAGTGTATAAGAAGGTGTTTCCAGATGGAGAGATCTATGTAAGGATCTGTATTGATGAACTAGATGAACCAGTTAATAAAATAGTCGTTGTAGCAAGTCTATATCCAAGACAAAATGACTCAATTATGGAGACATTATTGATCACGAATGCCCTAAGAAACATTGGATACACGGGTGTTACAGCTGTAATTCCATATATTGCATATAGTAGGCAGGACAAGATCTTTATGGAGGGTGAACCAGTAAGCTTTGAAGTAATACTCTCAACTCTATCAGCAATGGGTATTAGGAAGCTAGTGACAGTTGATGTCCATAGCCCCATAGCTCTATCAACCTACTTTAGTGGACAATCAATAAACGTTCTAGTATCTGATCTACTTGTTAAGGAGGCATTGAAATACCTGGAAAATCCAGTTGTACTAGCACCTGACAAGGGTGCTTTAAATAGAGCTCAATATGCTGCAGGAGCCCATGGCCTAGAATATGATTATCTTGTGAAACATAGGGATCGTGTGACTGGAGAGGTTAGTGTTGAGCCTAAGGAGCTAAGTGTTAGGGATCGTGATGTAGTTATTGTTGATGATATAATAAGTACTGGTGGCACTATAGCATTGGCTGCAAGGGAGTGTCTAAGAAATGGTGCTAGGAGGGTAGTTGTTGCAGTAACTCATTCACTACTAGTAGGAGATGCACTTAAAAAGATCCGTGGAGCCGGCGTATTTAAGCTAGTAACTGCAAATACAATACCTATAGAGGGAGATGACTTTATAGAAGTAGTTGATATTAGTGGTAGAATATCAGATGAGATCAAAAGGATCATGTATTCATAGACTCTACTATTTCATATTATCTGGAGCTAATGAGTCGCTAGCGTATTCCGAGCTTAAAGCATTATTTGAGATATATGGGTTAGTGATACATAGGGCTTACCTACATACACAGACGGTACTAATTGAGTCAGATGTTTCTGAGTTAGACACATTAGTAAAGATCATTAATAGATCGGGGATGATTAGGGAGGGAGGATACGTATTATGGGTAGGAGATAAATTTGATCCAGATAATCTAACTAGATCTCTAAGGGATAATGTAAATTTCCCTAAATGGGATAACTACTGGATTGAATCAAGGTGTATTCGTGGACTATCGTGTAAGGACATAATTAGACAGTTAAGGATGGTAATCACTAACTGTTTGGGGTTAAGGGTTTCACCAAGATCATACAATGTTATACAAGTAATTGGTATAGAGGGCTTCTACATAATTGGTGTAAGGATAGCTGGAGCACCTACTAAGGAATACTATTTGAGGAGACCGTCTACTAGACCATTCTTTAGAAGTATAGCATTACCAGTTAATCTCTCACGTACACTGATAAATCTCTCTAGGGCAAGACAGAATTACGTGTTCCTCGATCCCTTCTGTGGTACTGGAAGCATACTTGTTGAAGCATCACTTATGGGCTTGAGAGTCCTTGGCATAGATATTAACTGGGAGATGGTTAGGGGGTCTAGGGAAAATCTTAGAAACTATAGTCTCAACCTACCCGTTATAGTGGCTAGTGATGCATTAAAGCTGCCGATACCCGATAATAGTGTTGATGCTATAGCAACTGATCCTCCTTATGGTAGGGCTGCAAGTACTTATGGTGAGAAGGTTAAGGATATCTATAAGGGTTTCTTAAAAGAGGCCTATAGAGTTCTCCGTAGGAGAAGGTATCTTGTATTCATGGCTCCATCATGGCTTTCAAAGTATGTAGAGAACCTCTTATGTAGGTATGGATTCATATTAAGTGGTAGACACCATATGTACGTCCATGGAGGGCTTACAAGGATCATCTATGTGGTGTACAGGGGTTGAATATCCGGCTCTACTTCCTAGGTACTGGTGCAGCTGTACCAATTGGGAGAAGGGGGTTACCATGTATAGCTTTAAAGATCGATGGAGACATATACTTGTTTGACTGTGGTGAGGGCTGCCAATACCGTTTACTCCGGGCTGGACTAGGTGTTGTTAAGGTGAAGGCTGTCTTCATAACACATCTCCACGGAGATCACTTCTTAGGGTTATTCGGTATGCTTCAGTCAATGCATATGCTTAATAAAGAGTCTCCACTAAGGGTTATTGGCCCACGTGAGCTAGAAGACATGTTGGAGACATTTATTCCCTATAGTTTATCAAGACTCGGGTTTCCCCTAGAATTTAGTGGGCTTAGTGAGTGGATTGAGGTCTATAGGGATGATAACATTGTTGTCACAACATTTCCTGTCAAACATGGTCCCATGAGATCATATGGTTTTATTGTGGAGACTCTTAGGCGTGCCCGGAGAAGGTTCGTCTATACAGGTGATACTTCACCAGTGGATACTGTTGTTGAAGCATCTAGGAATGCTGATGTATTGATCCATGAGGCTACATTTACTAGTGAATACAAGGAGGAGGCGTTAAAACAGGGTCATTCAACAGCTGCTGATGCTGCAGAGACTGCTTTAAAAGCTAATGTTGGATTGCTCGTTCTTACACATATTAGTGCAAGATATGATGATGACTATGAATTGTTTATTGATGCATATAGGTTTTTCAGAAGAGTCATTGTTGCAAGTGACTATATGTGTCTTATACCCTAGATATCCCTTGGAGCCTCTATCTCCCAGAGAGGTTTGCCCATGCTTGTCTTGGGGGCTAGCCAGTCTATTAATTTCTTGGGATCACTTGATTCTATGTAGAAAGTTATTGATCCTAGTGGGGATTCTCTATCACTATCTATAAACGATATTTTCCCCATGTAGGCTGCTTGTTTATGTAGTTTAAACACTATTGTGTTGCCATGAACTCCTTTCTGTAGGCTCTTTCTTGCAGCATCAAGTATCCTATATATCCTCACTAGCTCATGGAGTCTCATAAGTGACTCTATGGAGTAGGATTCACCTATAACCTCTTTAACACCCTTTTCCCTCTCAATAACTCTGACTCTACCATTGAATATGTTCTCTACAGCCTTCCTAACCCTAACAGGATCCTCTGTAGGTCTAATCTCAGCTCTAACTCTTACGTACATTCTCCATCAGCCTCTCTAGTATTTCTCTAGCACTCTTATAAGCCTCCCCAATACTCCCCTCATTAACAATCATGTGATCAGCCAGGGCTATGACGTTGCCAAGGCCGAAGGATAGCTCTACTAAATCCCTCCTCCTGAAATCCTCCCAGTTATCCGGATCACCTGGTCTACCCCTCCTCCTTATCCTCTCAAACCTTGTCTTTGGACTAGCATGTATAGCTACTACAACTACTTCTCCATATCCCTGGAAAACCTCGATCTCATCAAGACTACGTATGCCATCAACTACTATAATGTCCGACCCTATACCCCTGATCCTTTCTAGGGTACGTAGTGCAACTATTTCACTACCATATTCTCTCCTAAGATCACTTGATACCTTCCTCATAAGCTCTGGTGTTATGGAGCCATATCTCCTCAGCGTCTCCTCTCTAACAATATCACCCATATTAACAACTGGTAAACCTAGGTCTTTTGCTGCTCTTGCCACTATACTCTTACCACTACCCGGCATACCTGCTATGCATATTAGTAGTTTCAAAGTATGTTTCCCTCCCCATCCACCATACTATCTATGCCTCTGCTTAAGAAGTTAAGGGAAAAGTATTTTGGGTATTCCACTGTGTAGGTATCGTATTTGAGGATACCAGACTTGGTGTATGGTATGAGTATGGTACGTACATTCATAGCGATTGATATAGAGAATGAGAGTGTTAGGGAGAAACTTGCACGTATAAGGGATTATCTGGTAGAGTCTAAAGCTGATCTTAAGCCCGTTGCTACGGAGAATATACATTTAACACTACGTTTCATAGGAGAAATACCACTGCCTAAAGTCAATGAGATCTGTAGTATTCTGCAAGAGAATCTAGTGTTTAAACCATTTAAGATGAGGATCGAGGGATTGGGTGTCTTCCCAAACATACATAGGCCTAGGGTTATATGGGCTGGTGTTACCGAGGGTGCTAGTGAACTATCTAGTCTACATAATAGTATTGAGAAGCTATTGAGACCACTAGGTATACCTCCTAACCGTGAGAAGTTTACACCACATATAACGATCGCCAGAGTCCGGAGCTCTAGGAATATACAGAAGCTTATAAAGTATATTGAACAGTATATCAACGAGTTTTTCGGCGAGATAATTGTTGATCGTGTTAAGGTTAAGAGGAGTATCCTTACACCAAAGGGGCCAATCTATAGTGATCTATGTATCATTAAGGCTGTTGAGTAATGAGATCCACGGATAGGTATAGAGAGATTGAGGAAGAGGTACTTCGTAGGATAAAGCCTTCTAGGGAAGAATATGATCTTGTATGGAGTGTTTATAGGAGAATAGAGGGTACAGTGAACCAGGTGCTTGATGAATATGGAGTAGATGCAGAAGTATCTCTTCAAGGAAGTATTAGGAAGGATACATGGATCTCTGGTGAAAGAGATCTAGATATATTCGTTCTATTCCCTACTTACTGGTCTAGGGAGGAGCTTGAGAATAGGGGGTTCCAGATCATTGTTGAGGCTGCTAAGAGGATTGGGAGCTATAGTATAAGGTATGCTGAACACCCTTATGTCCGTGTATCACTAGAGGGTGTTGAAGCCGATCTTGTGCCTGCATACAGGATCAGTAGTCCCGATCAGATTAGGACAGCTGTTGACCGTACCCCTTTCCATACAATGTACGTTATAGAACACCTTCCACGGGAGAAACGAGATGATGTCCGTCTTCTTAAGAAGTTTATGAAGGCTATTGGTGTCTATGGTGCTGAAGTCCGTGTTAAGGGGTTTTCTGGTTATCTCGTAGAGCTCCTCGTGATCACTTATGGTGGTTTTAAGGAGGTATTAGAGGCTGCCTCTAGGTGGAAACCTCCAGTCTATATCAATACAACTAACTTACCTAGGAGGGAGTTCCATAGGTTAATGGGTGTTTTGAGAAAGAAGTACCCGGATTCAGTAGTCTATGCGCCTGATCCAGTTGATCCTATGCGTAATGTTGCTGCAGCAGTATCAATGAGATCGCTTGCAGTATTCTCAGTTGCATCAACATGTTATCTACGGAATCCATCGTTAAACTATTTCTTTCCAAGGAGACAGTTGATCAGATTTAACGAGCTGGTTAGGCAGGCTAGTATTGGTGGTAGATGTATGTTTTTCCTTGTATTTAGTCTTCATAGGGAGTTACCTCCGGACGTTATATGGGGTGAGATCGATCGTGTTATGGATCGTTTCGTAAAGTTTGCCTCTAACTTTGGGTTTAAACCAGTATATTATAGTGGTTGGAGTGATGAGAGGAGACTATGTGTCCTAGGGTTTGAGTTTGAGGAATGTGTTTTGAAGGAATATCGTTTCCATGGTGGTCCACCCTATCATAAAATTGATCGTGTGCTTGGTTTTATAGGGAAGCATTATAATAGTGCTTATGCAGGTCCATGGATTGATCGATCCGGTTTTCTACGTGCACTTATTGCGAGGAAGTATAGGTCAATATATGACCTCATAATCGATCGTTTAAACGAGTATCTTGTTGCACCAGATTTTAGGGGTAATCCACCAATACTATTATCTATTGAGGGTCTAGAGAGACTATATATATTAGATGAAGGGTTTAGGGAATGGCTTGTAGATTTCGTTTTAAGGAGACCTGCCTGGATGGGAGACTGTATAGCTTAGATAACATAGGTGTTTTCCATAGACTAGTTCTCTGCTACCCCCCACGATACTGTAATGATGATGTTCTACATGAGCGGCTAGAGAGTCTTAGGAGAGCTGGTGTAGATTATATTGTTGACTATGGGGGCTATGGTCTATATGGGTACCATGTACTTGGTAAGGGTTATTCATCAATAGTCACACTATGTATTCAAGATAATGAGGTTAGAGTACTTAAGATCAGAAGACTAGATAGTAGGAGGAGGGGTTTGGAGTTTGAAGCAGTTATTCTGGAATATCTAGAACCCTATGAATTATCTCCAAAGATCTATTCGTGGTCTAAAGACTATATAGTTATGGAGTATGTTGATGGTATTCCTCTCCCAATATATATTGAGAACATGATTGGTGAAATTGATCATTTAAGACGTGTTTTACGAAAGCTCCTGGTTAAGGCATTTTTACTTGACGGCCTAGGAGTTGATCATGGGGAGCTAAATAGACCTGGATCTCATGTCATGGTTGTAGGTGATGATATTGTATTCCTGGATTTTGAGTCGGCTAGTGTATCACGTAGGCCAAGGAACTTAACGAGTTTAGCATCATATTTATTCCTTAGATCAAGGTTTAGGAGGAAGCTTATGTGCAGTGATATAGGTGATGAAGAGATCATTTATAGGCTTAGAATGTATAAGGAGAGACTGAATAGCAGATCATTGAGAAGAGTACTGGAGATTATACAGTGTGAGATCTGATATAAAAATATTCTAATGCATTAGTTAGTTAATTTAATGAAAAACAATGGATCAAGTTTCAGCTATGGCTGATCCTATACGTCCTCCATGTATTGTGAATGTATTGTCTCCAAGGCCTATTGATGGGCCACTTGTTCCTCCCCAATTGATCCTTATATCCTCTAGATCTGGTTTTCTCAACTCCCTCTTACAGTTTGGACATATGCCTCCATAGACATTCATTACCTCTGTAGGTGTTGGTAGTCCATAGTAATCTTGGCCTACGTGTTTAAATTCCCAAAGTACAGTACCACAATGTCTACATATGTACCGTACTGGCATGATTGGCTTCACCTCAGGACCAAGTATTACCTATGGAGGGAGACTAGTTAAAACATAGTATACGTAATACGTTTAAATGAGTGGGAAAATACTCCCATTGATCACCATGACCACTTTAAGTATTACCAATAATACTCGGTATTACCTATGTAATATATTTAATGAACGATTAAAGATAATACAGTAGAAAAGCTTATATAGAACTAGTCTCGAGAGATCAAGCTTTGCTCTTAGAGATAATCCATATTATGTAGCTGATAGTAAATAAGGATTGTGAAACACTAGGTTCTAAGATTACTACTCATTGGTATATGTGATCAGGTATGAGGGGACATGTACTAGTAGTTATTAAAGGTATTGGTCTATGGTTTTCCATATTCCTACTTAGTACAATAGTTGGTTCACTACTAGTAGGTGTCACACATAACGCTCTTGTAGGGGCTATATCTATACAGATACTCTTCATAGTTCTATCCATAGCTTTTGTAAAACTTGCCCTAAGGAATAGGTTCTCTATTATTGGTTTCCAAATCCCTAGCTCTACATACATACTTATCTCATTCATCCTATCAATAACGTTCTCGATCCTAATAGCCTATGTAGAGATCATTGTAGCTGGTCATGAGGAGCCTATATCACCAATACCCGAGATCGTTATTGGCAGCCCATTTTATTATCTCTTAGCGTTTATTCTAGCTCCAGCAGGTGAAGAGACTCTATTCAGAGGACTACTGGTTGGATACATAGTTGAGGAGACGGCTACGAATCCATGGATACCTATACTCCTATCCGCTACACTCTTCTCCACCACACACCTAATCCCATTCTCCACAGCCCCACCTATACAGAAAGCCTTTGTAGTCTCTACAGCATTCATACTAAGTACCATAGCAGGATACCTACGCATCAAATCCAGCTCAATACTACCCGCTATAACAGTTCATCTATGCTTCAACCTGGGCGGATACCTAGTATCATCCATAACATAGGTTTAAAGTAGAAGTGGGGCCGCGGGGATTTGAACCCCGGGCCACGGGCGTTCCGGGAGCCCGTGATTGGGGCGGGGATTTCTCCCCAGGCCCGCATCCTACCAAGCTAGACGACGGCCCCTCCCTTTACTCCCTATTATTTATGGTGTGTTATTAAGTTTTATATGGTGTAGTATTTTTGTCTAGAAGGTTTGTGTTGTACGTGTGTTTGTGAATGGGTTATTTCTCTTGTTTCCTCTGTATCCATCCAACACGGTATTTCCATAGGCTTGGGGGCGTCCATATGATCCATGCTGGTACTTTCTTTATGAATTCGTAGGCTTCATCCCAGCTTTCAAGACCTAGTTTTTCAGCTAGTTGTTCTAAGGGCATTGGTGTGTGTAGGTATTCCCTTATGATCTTTAGTGTATCCTCATTAATCTCGATCTCCTTATCACCTACTCTAACAACATACCTTACCCCTTCACCCAATACAGAGCCCCCCATATACCCGCTAGGTAGAGTTTAAGAACCATTCTATACTTATTAAATTTATGCCCGGGTATCCGATGAGGAGGCGTTCCAGCCCTGATGGAGAAGGGGGATGATTGGCTCCCTATCGCCCCACTGAGGATCCTTATACCCTCGCTATATAGCCTACTTCTGGCTCGTAGAGTTCTCCCTCCCTAATCAACTTCCTAATTGTCTTCTTAATGAACTCCCTAGGTATACCTTTTTCGGTGAGTGCTTTTGTCAACTCCTTGATAGATACTCTTCCATCCTCGCTTGCCTCCAGCATCTCATTGATTGTCTCCATAATGATCTTTAGCTTCTCCTGCTGACTCCTTGGACGCCCAAGCATTAGTGTATCAATATCTATAGCACCAGTCTCTACATCAATACCTACAGTACTAAGCATTACACTCATAAGCCTTATAGCTTCTTCAGCATCCTCTATAGTCACGATGTTGCGGAGAGCCATACGTGCATGTGCTTCAGCTAGTCTAACTAGTGCTTCAAGCTGTCTAGCAGTTATGGGTATAGGTGATCTTGGACCACCCTTCCTACGTAACTGTACATAGAATTCCTCAAGTATACGGCGGGCCTCAACACTAAGCCTTGGTGTCACGTAGCGTCGTGCATAGCTAATGTATTTCCTAAGGAGGTCAGGCGGTATTATTGGATGGATCCTTTCAACATCCTCGTGAACCCTAAGAATATGCCGTGCCATCATACGATCGAATTCTGGGCTGGGAATATCCTTCATGACGAAGATGAGGTCGAAACGGGACAGTATGGTTGGGGGTAGGTTAATATTATCACTAATGGTTCTCTCAGGATCGTAGCGTCCATACTTAGGATTGCCAGCAGCCAATACAGCTGCACGAGCATTTAAACGAGCAACAATACCCGCCTTAGCAATACTAATACTATTATGGAGAACCAGCCCATGTGACACAAATAGATGATAGGGCTCTACAGTTACGTCATAGACCCATTTAGAATCTTTATTCTGTATAATTTCCACTGATCTAATGGGTATAAATCTTATATTCCCCTCAATAATCCCTTCTATCTCTCTAATCCTCTCTTTAACATAAGCCAGCCTCCTTTCAACCTCTTCAATGAATCTCCTAATCAAGTAAGGGTCTTTCTTTATAAATAGTCTATATCTAAGAGTTGAATATGGTATTCCTACCAATCGTGAAAATTCAGATAATCTTAGAACCTTTCTTAAGGTCTTAATATCGCTTTTCCCAATAGCTTTTTGCATTTTATTAATAATTTCTTTCGCTAAACTAAGGTATTTCTTAGCCCTTAATCTATGAATATTATTTCTATTTACAACAATGTTTGCTAAGTAACCGTCGTTTATATGGAGTATATTAGCTATTTCTCTTAGTGTATACGCAATCTCATAAGGTATTATGTCTCTGTAATTCTTCCTATTCATAGATCTTCTAAGCAAATACTTGATCCTTTCAAACCTAGTATCATCACTTATAATCTCACTAATTCTTTTTATACTTTCGGTACCTGATATCACTACCTTGTAATATTTCCTTCCATTTCTTTCTTCACTTTCTATATATGAATATATTCTCATAGTCAATAATAGATCTTGTAAATCTTGTGCCAAATCATATGAAGATGTCCGAAAACCTATTCTTTCCTTATCTACAAAACCATCACCTTTAAAGAAAGCGTTTATAAACGCTTTTATGCCATTTTCAGAAAACTGGAAAATAATTCTCGGTATCCTTTTTAGTCTAGATGGCCTTATACCAGTTTTACTCGTTTTATAAACAACAACTTCAGGAAATATATTAGCTATCTTAGTGAAAACCTCCTTAGAAACTACTCTAATTGTGACTAATGGCTTATTTCTATTCTTAGACTGTACTTCAATGGAATACTTCCATCCAATTTTTCTAATAACATCCTTAAATTCTTCTATCAAAGCCCCATCAGTACTTGAAAATCCTATTTC
>Ga0190313_1001505_pt1 | contig 12516 bp, 11 predicted proteins | sample 4870071011_MG_FD_169989 | JGI IMG/M metagenome (GOLD analysis project Ga0190313, IMG submission 169989) | Hydrothermal vent sediment bacterial communities from Southern Trench, Guaymas Basin, Mexico - 4870-07-10-11_MG | ecosystem: Environmental > Aquatic > Marine > Hydrothermal vents > Sediment ...
GGTGACGTGACCGCTGTTTAGTGCCTCTTCCATTCCTTGTGCTGTGTCACTTGCCCCTCTAAATGCTGTGGCGCGTTGTGTGCCCACATCGGTTTCATCAAGTGGAAGATATGCAACATCTCCAGCCCCGATTATTCCGTCATCTGTTCCTTTGTCGCTTGGTTCTCCCCAGTCATCAGCGGAGGCAAGGGGCAGAAGTGCTATGAGGATGATTCCTGTGAATAATAAGAAAATTGTTAGAGCCTGTTTTTTTTCAGTCACACATTCACCAATTTTTTTTTAACATAAGTATTAAATATTCCAGATTTATATATGTTACTGTTATCTTGATTGTTGGTTGTGGGTGGTTGAATGGAAAAAAAGTACGTCAGGCTTGGAGCATTTGGTGTTGCAGCTTTTGTTGTATTGGTCTTGTTCTTTGTATTAATTGTTCCCCCTGCTCCTGTGGCTGTTGGTTCTCGGGGGAATGCGCTCGCGCTCTGGCCTTACTTTGCAACGGAGCTTCAGAAGGAGGGTAATTTGCCAATAATTTCGCTTGCCTCGCTGGATTCGAGTAATGTGGAAAAAGAGATAGTGGTTTCAGAGAAGGGCTTTTCAGTGAAGGATTTTGTGATTAGCGTGAAAGGAGGCACTGGTAATGATTTGTTTTTGTCAAGGGCTGTTCTGTTAAATGATTCAGGCAATGTAAGGCGCTTTCTTGTTGTTTCAAAGAAAGCAGATGGCTCTGACTATGCAGTAAGGCAATTCGTGCTTGAACCGGGAAAGAAAATCAAGCTCACCTTTGTTGTTGGGCCCTATGTTTCCAAGCTTGTTGATTCGGGAAAAGTGAGCGTTAAGCGAACAGCGAAAGGCATTCCATTGTTCGAAATTGCTTGCACGCTGAACTGCGAGGACTCTGCCAGTTATATAACTGTTTACCAGAGAGGTTGAAAGCCTGCAACTTCATACTGTTCAGCTGGTTATAAAAAGCCAGCTATTTTCAGGCCTAAAATAGCTGCAAACAAGAAATAGGCCGCGAACGTTATTTTTTCTGTTTTTGTCTTGTTCAACAGTAAATAGTTTGCTATTCCAGTGAAAGCAGCTAGGATGGTTATGTTTTTGAAGTTGAGAAGCACTGGGGGGATAAGAAATGAAACGGATGTGAGGGCAGCTGTTGCCTTCAAGCCATTCTTTTTTCCCAGCAGAACTGGCAGCGTTTTTATTCCTTCTTTCTTGTCGCTTTCGTAGTCCTTGAGGTCTTTTATGCTGGCAGCAAGTGAAAAAGTTAAGAGTACAGCAAGAGTGGCATTTGCTGGGATTTCTCCTATTCCCCTGTGTTGGGCCAGGAATCCAACCCAGAAGACAAGCATTGAAAGGAAGCCGATTACCATGTTGTTCAGAAAACCAAGCCTCTTTAACCTTATTGGCGGAGTGGAGTAATAGAACCCTGCCACGAGCGCAATTATTATCACGCCAAGTATTTCGAGCCCTGCAAGGTAAGCAGAGGCAAGCGAGAAAACAGCAAGTGCAAAAATTGTGCTCCAATACTCTTTGGATTTCCTACTGTTACTCTGGTTGTCGTATAGGTTATTGCAGAGAAGGCAGCTTTCAAATGCAGTGAAGACAGAGAATGCTGCGAAGAACAAGCCAAGAAAATTCGGCTTGCTTGGAGGAAAGAGAAAGAATGCAAGAACCCAGCCCAGAACCACCAGATTGAGGTAATGGGCTGTTCTCAGTGGCCTTAGTTCTCTTGTGAACTCAATTAACAGTTTTCTATCATATGTATACAACCAGGCAATAGACAGGGCTAATGCTGAAAGCAGGAATAGCGCGATTCCGACGAGCATGGCGCTTGAGTTGAATGTGTTGCCAAGCCCGAAGAGTGTTGATCCGATGAGTGGGAAAGCAGAGAAGAAGACACCTGCAAGGTAAAAGGCAGCTGATGCCATGACTCCTTTTTTCCAGCTCTTGCCCTTGAGTGCAACATACAGCGTGATTAGCAGCATGGCTGCCCAGATTGCAACAGCTTGTCCTGGCAATAGTACTGAGCCCTTTAGTAAGCCCCCCAATGCGAGCATTTCCTTAAGTATTGCAGTGGGGTCCATTGGGTAACGGTAATGAAAAGTGCTTCCGAACAAAGCAAAGTCAACTATTGGCACGACGATTATGAGGAATGAGAATGCTATCACAACCTTTGTTGTTTTTTGTATTTTTTCACCAGTGAAAAACCAGAGAATGAAAGCAATTGAGGTGAAAAAATTGAAGTAGAAAAGGGGAAAGTGAACGAAGAGGGTTATTGGAAGGGGCCAGCTTCTGAGCCCACCAATAAGGCTTTCTACAAGCGTTCTAGCAATCACAATTCCATAAAACAGCAAGAGCCAGTGAATAATACTTTTATTGCTTTGCTCGATTTTTTCAATTAACCTGAGCGCTTTATCTCGAAGCATTCAATTATTAAAAAGCAGAAAAATTATTTAATGCAACTATTGGTGTCAATTAAAAGAACAGGGTGTTCATTCCACTAGTTCTATTTCCATGTGGACTTTTTCGGGTATTTCAACGCGCATTATTCTGCGAAGGGTTCTCTCGTCTGACTCAATGTCAATGATGCGCTTGTGGATGCGCATTTGCCATCTTTCGTATGTTTCTGTTCCCCCCCCACAGGGGCTCTTGCGTGTTGGCACGACGAGTTTTTTTGTTGGTAGTGGGATTGGCCCTGCGAACTTTACACCGGTGCGCTTTGCAACTTCGACTATTTGACTGCTTATTCCGTTGAGTTGCTCGTAGTCTGGGCTTGTGAGCTTGATGCGCGCTTTTTGCATTTTTACCACTAGAATATTTTTTTGACCAATAAATTTAAAAAATCATAAAAAAGAAAAAGAGAGGGAGAGCGTTACTTTTTTGGCGTAACGCTTATCACCATTCCAGCTGCAACTGTTTGCCCCATGTCCCTGATTGCAAACCTGCCTAGCTGTGGGAATTTCTTGTATTCCTCTACCACAACCGGCTTGGTTGGCTTTACTTTTATTATTGCTGCGTCTCCTGTTTTCAGGAACTTTGGGTTTTCCTCTTTTACCGCGCCGGTTTTTGGGTCGAGCTTTTTCTGGATTTCCACGACCTGGCATGACAACTGCGCGGTGTGGATGTGGAAGACTGGCGTGTAGTTGACTGGGATTGCTGTTGGGTGGTTTAGCACGACGATTTGCGCAATGAACTCTTCTGCGACTGTTGGCGGGTTGTTTGCGTGCCCTACAACGTCTCCGCGTGCAACGTCCTCTTTTCCCAAACCGCGGACGTTAAAGCCAATGTTGTCCCCTGGAACAGCTTGCGGCAGTGACTCATGGTGCATTTCGATTGTTTTCACTTCGCCGGTTTTGCCTGTTGGCATCACGATTATTTTGTCGCCGGGTTTCATTACTCCTGTTTCAACCCTTCCAACCGGAACAGTCCCAACGCCTTTGATGTTGTAGACGTCCTGGATTGGCAGCCTTAATGGCTTGTCTGTTGGCAGGGGCGGTGCTTCGAGTTCGTCGAGTGCATCAATGAGTGTTGGACCAGAGAACCAGTCCAGTTTTCCCTTTTCTTTCACCACGTTGTCTCCCTTGAATGCCGAGATTGGAATGTAGTGGGTTTTATCTGGCTTGAAGCCAATTCCTGTAAGTAGCTTTTCGAGCTCTTTTTGGAGTTCTTCAAACCTGCCCTTGTCGTAGTTGACTTCGTCCATTTTGTTGATGGCAACAATGAGTTGCTTTATTCCCATTACCTGGGCTAGGAAGGCGTGTTCTTTTGTTTGGGGTTTGATTCCCTCTTTTGCTGCGACCACGAGCACTGCAGCGTCAGCCTGGCTCGTGCCAGTGATCATGTTTTTCACAAAGTCCTTGTGGCCAGGGGCGTCAATTATTGTGAAGTTGTTTTTCTTGCCCTGGAATTTCTTGTACGCGACGTCAATTGTCACACCGCGCTTTCTTTCCTCTTTCAGCCTGTCCATTGCGTAAGCGAACGCGAACGAGGCTTTTCCTTGAGCCTGTGCTTCAGCTTCAAGCTTTCTGTACTCCTGCTCGCTTAGTGCTCCAGAGTCGTAAAGCAACCTTCCAACGGTTGTGGATTTTCCGTGGTCAACGTGACCAATGAAAACCAAGTTCAAATGGTTTTTTGCTGCCATACTAAAAGCCCTCCTATAAAGGTATTAATATTGTAATTCACAGAATTACGCATGAAAAGTTATTTAATATTAAATCATTCGTTAAATTTAAATACCATTCCCTTGTTTGCTTGTTAAAGGCTGTTTTTAGCTCAGGAAGTATTCAGCGCTCTTTAACTCCGGGCTCATGCCCTTTCTTGTGCGAACTTCTTTGATTATTTCTCCTTGCATTGCCTGTGGCAGTGGACTGTAGTCATAGAATTCAGCTGTCCAGATTGCCCTGCCCTGTGTTGCGCTCCTGATCTCTGAACTGAATCCAATCAGTTCTTTTACTGGGGCGATGGCTATAATTATTGCCTGGTCTCCTTCTGTGTTCATTTCGCTGATTGTTGCCCTGCGCTGTTGTAGCTGGCTGTTCACTGCTCCAAGGTAGTCCTGGGGCACGGAGATGAACATTTTTTGCCTTGGTTCTAAGAGAACGGCTTTTGCGCTCAGCATGCACGCGAATATTGTTCTGGTTATTGCTGGCAGAACCTGCGCTGGACCGCGGTGGATTGCGTCCTCGTGGAGTTTTGCGTCCTCCAAGCGCACTATTACACCGTAGCATTTCTCTGATGCCAGTGGTCCTTTGTCCATTGCGTCCCTGAAGCCCTGGCAGACCAGCTCTTTTATTTCCTGTATTGCCTGGATGCCGTGCGTGTCGTTTATGAGCACGCAGTTGTTGTGCACCCACCAGGTGTCCTTTGCATCGCTCTTGTCAAAGCCTATTTCTTCAAGCTTTGCCATTTTTTCAGCGTCCTTTTTTCTAATCTTGCCTTCAAGTTTTGACTCCGCGAGCTTTTCCACTACCTCTTTGCTCATTGGCTCAACGCTCATCTTGAACTGGTTGTGCTTGTTTGGGCTTTTTCCAGTTAGAGAGGGGGATTTTTTTCTCACTGTTTCGTGGTATACTACAATTGGCTGGCTCACTTCGATTGGGATGTTGTGGTCTGCTTCAATTCTGTGCCTTGTTACATCCAAGTGCAGTTCACCCATGCCACTCAGCAAGTGCTCGCCTGTGTCCTGGTTGATTGTTGCAACGATGTTGGGGTCCTCTTTTGTTATCTGCCTGATTACCTCGATGAGCTTTGGGAGATCAGCTGTCTTTTTTGCTTCAACGCTGACTGTCATCACTGGCTCTGCACTGCTCTTAAAGGACTCAAACGACTGAATTTTCTCGCTGGAAATTGTTTCGCCAGCGTAAACGTCTCGGGTGCCAACTATTGCTGCAATGTTGCCAGCTGGGATTTCTTCAATGTTAACACGCTCCGGTCCCATGTAAATGCCCACTTGTTGCACGTTCACTTCTCTCTTGGAGTTTATGAGGAATACTTTCATTCCTTTTTTTATTTTTCCAGAGTAAACCCTGCCGGTTGCAATTTCTCCGGCATGGGGGTCAACTGTTACATCTGTCACCATCATTGTAAGCGGGCCGTTTGACTCGCAGTTAATCATTGCCTTCCCTGCCTCGCTTTCAGGTTCGCCCTTCCAGATTTCCGGAATCCTGTACTTTTGGGCTTTCACTGGGCTTGGCAAGTGTGTTACAACCATTTCCATGATTGCCTTGTACAACGGGCTTTTCTTTGAGAGCTCGTCCTGTTTTTCTTCCTTGCAGTACTCGTAAACGTCCTTGAATGTTATGCCGGTTTTTTTCATTTGTGGCACGGAAACAGCCCACTTGTACAAGGCTGAACCGAACACGACCTGCCCTTTTTCAACATTTGCAATCCATTCATCGCCGAACTTTTTTGGAGCGTTCTTTTTTATGAGCTGGTTCACTTTCGCGATTGACTTTATGAGTTTTTCCTGCATTTCTTTCTGGTCAACCTTTAACTCGTTAACGAGCCTGTCAACCTTGTTTACAAACAGCACGGGCCTGCAGTTTTCCCTCAGGGCTTGCCTTATAACTGTTTCTGTTTGCGGCATGACGCCTTCAACTGCATCAACCAGTACTATTACGCCGTCAACGGCGCGCATTGCCCTGATTACGTCTCCTCCAAAGTCAACATGCCCTGGGGTGTCAATGATGTTGACAAGGTAGGGCTTTTCTTCGTACTTGTACACGATGGAAATGTTTGCAGCGTTGATTGTTATGCCGCGCTCTTGCTCCAAGTCGTATGAGTCCATCAGCAACTGCTTTCCTGCTAGCTCCTCTGACATCAAGCCAACTGCTGCTATAAGCGAGTCGGTCATGGTTGTTTTGCCATGGTCGATGTGGGCAACGATGCCGATGTTGCGGATGTTTTCCTTGTTGTTCATCATTTGCTGTGCAAGCTTTACCATTTCCTCTCTTCTGCCCATTTTCCCACCTACCTTGAACTCATTGCGATTCTTTCAACTTCGTTTCTTCTCTTTACAGCGTGGCTCTTTGGGTTCTCCTCGCTTGCAAGAATTAGCTCTTCCGCGAGAGCATCTGAGGCGCTAACCTTGTTGTTGAAGGAGTTAGCGAAGGCAGCAACTGCGAGGTTTTTGAGGGCTTCATCTAATCTTCTCATTGGTGCAACGTCCACGCTTTGACTGTAAGAGATGCCGCCTTTTTTGAGCCTTGTGGTGTCCTCCCTTGGAGCCGAGAACTCGATTGCTCTCACTAAAATTTCAACCGGGTTCTTTTTTGTCCTGTGCTCTATTTTTTCAAAGGCTTCTTCAACGATTCTCATTGCTTGGAGTTTTTTCCCAGTCGAGCCTCTGCCACGAATGTATTTGCCGCTGAGTTTTCTTTTGCCTTGGCCTGAGCGCATTATCTTGTTAACGAGTCTTTCAACGATGTTAACCTTTGCTTTTTCAAAGCGCTTCTTGGATTTTTTTCCAAACGAGTGCGGGATAATCTTTGACTCCAGGTTGATGTATCTCTTGAGACCCGGATCGTTCACTTTCACGTTGTCTGTTTCCCAGCGGTCAAACAGCTTGGTCATGACTATTACCTCTTCACCTTTTCCTTTCTTCCAGTCCTGAGCATTTCCAGGCTTTGGTTGTTTACTGCGATGACCTTGAATTTCACTCCCCATAGGTCGCCTTTTGCTCCGTGTTTTCTTCCACCAAGCCCTTCCACTGTTACCTCGTCGTGTTCGTCAATGAATTGTATTGCTTTGTCCTTTGGAGCGAGTGCGGTCAACTGCCTCCCGTTTTTTATGAGCTGCACCCTCACACACTTTCTAATGCCGGAGTTTGGCTGCCTTGCGGTTACTCCACGCTTGTCTAACACAATGCCTTTTGCCTGGGGCGCGCCTCCCATAAGCGAGGACTTTTTTCCCATGCCTTTCTTTTCCATTTTTTTCTTGTAACCTGTTTGTTTTTTCTTCCACTTCTTGTGGTCTTTTTCTAGCTTTCTTGCTGCAAACTCTCCTCTTGCCATGAAAACACCTATCTCAGTTTTACACTACCAATACTATAGTTTCTCTCCGCTAACCTTTTTATTCTTTTGAATTTTCCAGTTTCATTCAATATCTTTCTCTTGTCGGTTGAATTCACTCTTAACACGAGTGAACTGTCCTCTTTTTTCACTTCCTTTATTTCTATGTCGGGCATTGCCTTTGCAAAGAACTCTTTTGGGTCGTCGTAAAACCCTATGATTTCAACCCTTCGGTTCAGTTTCTTTGAAAGGCTTTTTATCTTCTGGCCCTTGGTGCCAATGGTTTTCCCCATTTCGCCGTTTTTGACGAGGAATGTAATTGTTCTCGGGCTCACAAGGCAATCCTTTGCGATTACGCCTGTTGCTTCATCGAGTGCGTTGATGAAAAAAATTTCTTCTCTTTCCAGTTTCATTGGATTCACTGTTTTTTCTGAGGTTTTACTGAAAGAACCTTGCTTTTCCCCTGTTCCAATACAACCATTGCCGTAACCGGGAATGGTTTTCCACACAATGAGCCGAGGTTCAGGGGGTTCTTCTTGGCTTCATGGAATGGGATTCCCGAGAGCCCTGCAAGGTGGGAAAGGCGCTCTTTTCTCTGCTTTGGAAGCCCAGTGCTCACCACCAAAAGCTTTCCCTTTCCGGTTAGTGCGTTTTTCTCTGCTTTCCTGTAACCAAACTCCACTTTTCCAGTGTCAACTGCTCGCCTTAGCTCTTTGTCAAAATCGATTGCCATGAAATCACTCCCTCATCACAAGTTCAACCGTTCCAGTGCCGATTTTTATTGGCTGGCCCACTATAATGTTTTCCACAACGCCTTGGAGTTCCTCGCGCTCGCCGATCAGGGCAGCATTCAGCAGGTGTTTCACGGTTTCCTCGAATGCTGCTCTTGCAAACGGCGAGTTCTTTTCCCTCATTATTCCTGTTCTCACTGTTCCCTTTATCTCGCCACTGAACGTGATCACGTCAGCTAATAGCATTATGTGCCTGATGTCAATGAGTATGCCGTTTTCTTTGAGGGTGTTGTAAAGCTCTTTTATTATTGCTGTTCTCCCGGCTTCTATTCCAAGAACCTTTGAAATTTCTGCAATATCGTTCGTAATAGTCCGCGTGGGGTCGACTTCGTGCTTTCTTAGGATTGCTTTGAGGTTTGTGCCAACCGTGTGGATAACGAACTCACCGTTCTTTTCGATTAGGATTGTTTTCTCTATTCCACTCACGCCTTGAACCCTTTTTCTCAGTATTTTCACCAACTCGTTTCTTATTTTGAGCAATGGATAGTTTTTTGGAAACGAAATTATTATCTTGTTGCCACGCTTTGATGCTTTTCCTTTCTGAACAAGCCCCTTTATCTTGTCAATGAGCTCTCCCTTGTCAAGGTTTTTTTCTTTCACTTTGTCTTCAATGAGTTCAAGTTCAACTGTCTTGCTTGAAAAATCCTCTTTTAGTGTTAGGACTTCCTCGCCGCGGATGTCTATGAGGGACTGGGCGAACTTTTCAGCTTTTGCCCTGTTCTTTGCCAGTCCTTCTCTCAGGTAAATGGTCATTGTTGGATACTTTGTCTTGCTTCGCCCGTCAACTATTTCTTCCACGCGCTGGATTCCAGAGCCAACCGAAACTTCAGCTGCGCCCGCGAAGTGTTTTGTTCTCAGGGTAAGCTGTGTTCCTGGCTCGCCGAGGCTCTGAGCTGCCACAATGCCGACTGCTTCACCGCTTTGCACCACGTTTCTCTCGTACTCCCTGCACGCAGCTTCCACAACCTTTTTGATTTCTTTTTCGCCAAGCTTTCTCTCGCTTGCTTCCTTGAATATTTTCTCCAGTACTTTCTCCGGCAATTTTTTTCTCAGCCCTGCAATTTTTTCCCATGGCTTTTTGGCAGTGGGTTCTTCTTTTTCCTCTGCTTTTGGCTTTTGGGCTTTTTTTGTTTTTGCCATCATTTCACCTTTTTCTCTGCGCTTATTGTTTCTTCTACTATTTCTTTTACGTCAAGGGTCTTGCCCTTTCTTGTGTTCATGGGGAAAACACCATCTTCCCCGTAAACGTATTGCACGATCTTTTTGCCGCCTGTTCTCACAGAGCCATCCTTTGAAACACTGATGTCCTTCAAGGAATTGGCAAGGCGCCTGTAGAGGTAGCCTGAAACCTTCGTGCTTACCCCTGTGTCAACCTCTCCCTGCCTTCCACCGATTGCGTGGAAGAAGTATTCTTCGCCGTTCATGCCATCAATGAAGTTGCTGCTAATAAAGCCCCCTGCTCTGACTCCAACATCGCCCTTTCTGTTCAGCGAGGTAACGCGGTGATAGAAACCGCGCTTTGGGCGCCCTTCTCTCACGGATGCCTGGCCCCAGAAACCACCAATGTTCATGAGGTTAGTGCTGCTTCCCCTTGACCCTGAAACAATCATGATGCTCGTGTTGTACTCCGGTTTTTCCTTGAGCACGTTCTCGAGCTTTTCTCTCAAGAGCTTCTTTTCAACCTTTGACTTTATCTCCGAAGTCAAGCGCATCATGTAAATCTCAAAGCTCTCATGCCTGTTCCTGCCTGGGATTAGCTGTAGCTTTTTCTCCTTGTACTTTCTCACAAGCTCTTCCCCTCTTCTTTCGAGTTCTTTTAATGCTTCTTCTTTTGCTTTCTTTATGTTGTCGCTTACCTCGTACTCGTCAAGGCCAACGCTGACCCCGCGCGTTGTTATAAGGTCTGAGACAATCCTGCTCATTTTATCATAAAATTCTGTTATGACCTCTGGCTTGTATCTTCTTGCAAGCGCGTCAGCCAGTCTTCCTTTTGCTTCACCCAGCGAGTTCTCGTCAATCACTCCGCTCACAAGCTTTCCGTTGACTATTCTAACACAGTAAGGGCACTTTTTTCCCTTGCACTTGTAGTTTGGGTCGCTTTTCTCCAGCATCTCGCACATCCTGGACTTGTAAGAAAGAGTCAAATCTTTTGGGAGCAATTGGCTGAATATGAGCTTGCCGGAATACCTGCTCCCGCGGTCTGGTTTTGGGAATTCCTTTAAGTCCATCTCGTAAAAGTACTGGTATGCTTTTTCCTTTGAAAACTCGGTTTGGTCCATTGTGAGAATGTAAGCGCCTGTCACGCCATCCTCGTCGAGTATGATGATTGGAGCGCCGTACCTTGGGCTCAGAATTTGCTTTTGCACATACATTAGTTCCTTGGCTTCAGTTTGGCCCTCTGGGGTTTGTGGAACATGCAGGTTCATTTCATCCCCGTCGAAGTCTGCATTGTATGGCTTGCACACTATTGGGTTCATCTTGAGCGTTTTTTCGGAGTGAATCCTTGCCTTGTGTGCGAGCATTGAGAGCCTGTGAAGGGATGGCTGCCGGTTAAAGAGAACAATGTCTCCATCCCTGAGCTTTCTCTCCACCCTATAGCCAACATCAAGCTCTTTTGCAATGTCTTCCCTGTTATCCTCGGTCACGCGCTTTCTCATCCCGTCAGGGCGAGTGATTGTGATTACTGTGTCGGTTTTCCTTACTGATTCCACGAGGCGTTTCTTGTTCCATTCATTAACGCGCTCTGGCACTGTGAGTTCTTCCGCTATCTGGTTTGGCACTCCCACTTCGTTGATTGAGAGGAATGGGTCAGGGCTAATCGTTGAACGTGCTGCGTAGTTCACGCGCTTTCCGGTCAGGTTGTGCCTGAACCTTCCCTTTTTTCCCTTTAACCTCTGCGTTATCGTGCGAAGAGGCCTGCCAGAGCGGTGCTTTGCTGGTGGCACGCCCGCGATTTGGTTGTCAAAGTATGTTGTCACGTGGTATTGCAGCAAGTCCCAGAGGTCTTCGATTATGAGCTGTGGTGCTCCGGCATCAATGTTGTCCTTTAACCTTGAGTTGATGCGGATTATGTCAACGAGCTTGTGGGTCAAGTCATCCTCTGACTTAACCCCGCTTTCGAGTGTAATGGATGGCCTTATTGTAATCGGTGGCACTGGCAGCACTGTTAAAACAAGCCACTCTGGTCTTAGAAGTTTTGGGTTAATGCCGAAGAGCATGAGTTCTTCGTCTTGTACTTTTTCAAGCCATTCCCTTATCTCTGTTGGGTAAAGCCTGTCTTTTCCAATGTAAAAATTGGTTGGCCTGTCAAGCGAGATTTTTTCCCTTGTTGCCCCGCAGTGCGGGCATTTTTTGGCACTCTTGGTTTTTGCCTTTATTTTTTTCGTGAAGTCCACTGGCTTCTCCAGGTTCTTTTTTAGCTCCTCTATAACCGGCTCTTCTAAGAGTATGCGCCCGCATTCCTTGCACGTGCACTGTAGTATGTCTTCAATTTTCCTGCTGAACTTAGCGTGCACCACCGGTCTTATGAGTTCGAACGAGCCGAAGTGGCCAGGGCATTGTTTCATTTTCTGGCCACAGGTCTTGCACCTCAAGCCAGGGTTTATTACCCCCAAGTGTGGGTCCATTAGGCCCTCTTCCATTGGGTAGCCATCCTTGTCGTATGTGTCTGAGGTCTTTATTTCTATCGCGCTCATTTTCCTGATTGTTTTTGGGTCCAGCACCCTGAAGTCAATTGAGCCGATTTTCTTTTGAAGCATTTAGTCCACCTACGCTTTGTCCACCAGGTTAAGTTTTGGGTAGATTCCAAGGGCTTTTAGCTCGTCAAGCAAGAGCTTGAAACCATAACTCATTTCAACTGGGAAAACCTTTGTGCTGCCGCAAACCGGGCAGTATTTTTTGCTGCGAATGCGGTCGTTCACTGCAATCACGCCACACTTCTCGCAAACCAGTTCAACAACCTTGTCTGAGTCCTCGATGAATTTTTCCTGTAATAGCATGCTTGCACCATGCCCCACAAGTGTTTCCCCCTCCATCTCACCAAACCTCAAGCCGCCTTCTTTTTCTTTTCCTTCTGTTGGCTGCCTTGTCAGAATTTGCACTGGGCCGCGGGCCCTTGCCTGTATCTTGTGGGAAACCATGTGGTAGAGTCTCCGATAGGAGACAACGCCGGTGAATATTTTTCCCTCAATTCTCTGGCCTGAGATCCCATCATAGAA
>Ga0190313_1001506_pt1 | contig 12511 bp, 11 predicted proteins | sample 4870071011_MG_FD_169989 | JGI IMG/M metagenome (GOLD analysis project Ga0190313, IMG submission 169989) | Hydrothermal vent sediment bacterial communities from Southern Trench, Guaymas Basin, Mexico - 4870-07-10-11_MG | ecosystem: Environmental > Aquatic > Marine > Hydrothermal vents > Sediment ...
GTGTTATGTATTGAGATAAGTTAGTTAGCACCATTTAAGCGCTGGCCAAACCGGCTCGAAGCGCTGATTATGGTGTTATGCATTGAGATAAGTTGGGTAGCACCATTTAAGCGCTGGCCAACCGGGTCGAAGCGCTGATTATGGTGTTATGCATTGAGATAAGTTGGGTAGCACCATTTAAGCGCTGGCCAACCGGGTCGAAGCGCTGATTATGGTGTTATGCATTGAGATAAGTTAGTTAGCACCATTTAAGCGCTGGCCAAACCGGGTCGAAGCGCTGATTATGGTGTGTCATACCGATTTGATGCGCCGATATGCTCTCCCGTTTTCCGGCAACATCTTTTAGTATAACATAGGGATTTATCTCCATGATTCCTTTCGAAGAGGTAAAGGTGCTGGACATAAATTCGGAGTATCACGGCGTGCCGCCGGAGACGCTCATGGAGAACGCGGGCCGCAGCGTGGCCAGAGCGGTGGAGGAGCGGTTCGGCCGTTCGAAGAGGATATGCGTCGTATGCGGCACCGGCAATAATGCGGGAGACGGCCTCGTTGCCGCGCGCTACCTGTCGGAGAACAACCGCGTTTTTCTCGCCTTCTTGAAGGGTCCCGGGAGGTTGAGGACATCCGTGGCCAGAAGGAATTTTTACAGGGCGAAAGGGAGGGTGGCCGGGTTTGTGAGCGGCCCCGAAGAGCTGGCCGGCTTCGATGTGATAATAGACGCCATGCTGGGAATCGGCATCAGCGGGGAGGTCCGGAGCCCGTACACCGAGTGGATAGACGCGATAAACTCATCGAACACCCCGGTAGTCTCGGTGGATGTTCCGTCCGGACTCGGTGCGGGGACCGCGGTGGCTCCATCCCTAACCGTTACTTTCCACGATATCAAGTATGGCATGACGCCGGAAAACTGCGGGGAGATCGTGGTGGCTGACATAGGAATCCCGGAGGACGCCGTGAAATACACCGGCCCGGGCGAGTTCGTATATTACCGGAAACCCGGCAGCGATGCCCACAAAGGGGATTCGGGGCGTGTTCTCGTCATAGGCGGCGGCCCTTACACCGGTGCGCCGATTCTTTCGGGTATGGGTGCGTACAGGACCGGTGCCGATCTGGTGTATATTGCAAGCACTCAAAATGTTACGGAGGCGGCTGTGCGTATAATGCCGGAGTTCATCACCCACACCCTTCCGGGGAAACATATCGCACCATCGCATGTTCCGGAGCTCCTGAACCTCGCAGGAGGCATGGATGCCGTGATCATCGGCCCAGGGATGGGGCGCAGCGAGGAGACTGTCATGGCGGTGCACCACCTCCTCCGCGAGCTCGGAGGTTCCGTGCCGGTTGTCATCGATGCCGACGGGCTTTATGCCCTGTCGCTGATGAAGGACCCCGCGGCGGAGGCCCCGGGATTGAGGGGGATCATCACCCCGCACAGAGGGGAGTTCGGGCGTCTTCAGTCTTACGAAGGGGATGTTCCGTCCGCTGATGGTGTGGCGGCCCTCGCCCGGAAAACCGGTATGACGGTGCTTTTGAAGGGGAAGGAGGACATTGTATCGGACGGAGAGAGGACCAAGTTCAACGGAACCGGTAATCCGGCCATGACCGTCGGCGGAACGGGAGATGTGCTTGCCGGCATTGCAGGTGCGCTTCTGGCCCGCGGTTTAGCTCCTTTCGATGCGGCCCGGCTAGCAGCTTTCATCTCGGGAAGTGCCGGCGACATTGCCTTTTCAGCGAAGTCCTACGGGCTTACGGCCACCGATGTCGTGGAGAGCATCCCCTCCGTTCTGAAGGAGTACCTGTGAGGTGTTGAAATGGGCTCGCCTGTTCCGCTACACGACCGGCCCGCCATCCTGACAGAGGGATGCGGCGAGTTCGGAGGGGAGAACTGCCTCATCATTGCCGACCTTCATCTGGGTCTTGAGAACGAGCTGAGGAAGAAGGGCTTCCGCGTGCCTTCCATGACGGATTTTCTCTTCTCATCCATACAGGCGCTCAGTTCTGAGGCTGAGAATCTCGTGATCCTGGGGGATGTCAAGCACTCCATTTCTGTGGATGAGAGGTATGAAAAGAGGGAGATCGCTCAGTTTCTCGCGCGCCTGTCGTTTCTCTTCAATCGCCTTATCCTCATCCCGGGCAACCACGACGGTAACCTGTCAGAGCTGGCGAAGAGTGCGGGCAGGGATAACATAACGGTTACTGACAGCAGAGGCACCGTGCTCAACGGCATCGGCCTTTTCCACGGACACACATGGCCCTCCGGTGAGGTGATGGCATGCGAGACCGTTCTCATGGGGCACAACCATCCCGTGCTGGCATTCGAGGACTCCCACGGCGTTCTGAACAAGAAGGAGGCGTGGCTCAAACTGCCGCTCGACGGGTGCGCGGAGCCTCTTACGGACATAGCCCAACGCTATGAAAGACTGCCCCGCGAGCTTATCGTTCTGCCGGCCTTCAACCCGTATCTGGGCGGCGTGGATGTGGTCAGGGAGGGTTTTCTGGGGCCTTTCCTGAGGGCCCTTCCCGATTCCTGCACGGACAGCATGCACGCGTTCCTTCTGGACGGGACATACATGGGAGAGCTGGGCGATATTCGCGATTCTCGAAGGGACATCTTTTAGGTAGCGGGGCTTATCTTTATATAGCATAAATGCAGTAGGGAATATGAAAAATATGAAGGGAGAGCAGATCGACGGCACCGCCGAAGCCGGCATTCCGAGGGAGGAGTATATATCCGCCGGAGACCTCGAGAAGTATTCATACTGTCCGCTCAGCTGGTGGTTCAGTCTGGAAGAGGAGGTGAAGACTCAGTCGCTGGAGCAGGGGATCGTCAGCCATGAGCGGGTCGAGGAGAAACTCACTTCCGTACGGGAGAAAGAGAGCCTTGCCAGCAGGTTCGGGGACATGATCATGTACATCTCCATGGCGGCCACCGTAGTATCCCTCATCGGAATATCGTTCACTCCTCTGTTCCCTGATCCCACGGTCATAAGCCATATTCTCCTCATCCTCTCTCTGGTATGGATCCTTGCGGCCTCCTATTTCCTGTATCGGGCGGAGACATCCATGAAGAGCGAGCATAAGCACACATATCAGCGCCTGATAGTGGTGTTCGCCCTTGTTTCTCTGGTGATAGCCCTGAACTCCATGACCCTTCTCCATGTGGATGAGGTCATGAGCTATGTTCTGGAGGTTCTTTCCCTTCTCTGGCTCATGGGCGCCAGTTATTTCCTCTATTTCGAGCTGAAGTACGAGCGCATAGCGGCGGAGGCGCGCGAGGCGGTGGGTGTTGAGGAGGAGATCGCCTACAACGACGACGGGGATGCCTGCCTCCTCGTATCCGACAGGTACGGCATCACCGGCCGGCCGGATTACATAATCGTGAGAGAAGGGGTGCATATTCCCGTGGAGCTCAAAACGGGCCGCGTTCCCAAGGGACCGTTCTTTTCACACATCATGCAGGTAGGGGCCTACTGCATCCTTGTGGAGGAGAATTACGGAGAGGCCCCGCCCTACGGCATCGTCAGATACGGCGACCGGGAGTTCGAGGTCGATTATACCGATGACCTGAAATCCCTTGTTCTGCAGAAGATAGAGGAGATGAGAAGGGCCAGAAAGACAGGGGATGTGCACAGGAATCACAACAGGCCGGGGAAGTGCAGGAGCTGTTCAAGAAGGGAGAAATGCCCGGAGAGTCTGGCGTGACAGGAATCACAGGATCTTGAAGACGGCCTCGTTGGATTGAATATCGTAAGAACAGTTTCCCCAGCCGAATGTGTAAGTGGCGGAGACTCTGTATTCTCCCTTTTGAGAGAAGTCGTAGTAAGAGGTGATGCCCGCGCTATTATTTCGGAAGCCCGAAAACCCCGTAGGGCTTAAAGGAACGCTCCTCACCATTTCTTCACCGGGTTCCAGAGTTATTTTGTTCGGAAGGCAGTATACGACCGGGCCGTCATATTCTAGTGTTGTGGAATTCGGAAGTACGAGGTGAAGCCTTAGATTCATGTACACGGTGTTCATGTCGTCGACTTCAACGGCCGTGGTGTCGATGTTCTTCAGTCTTGCGGTAGCGGTTATGTTCTCATTGCTCTCGTATTCGGTTTTGTCCGTATTAAGTGAGAGAGAAAGTTTTTCCGCTCCCGTATCCGATAGTATGGTGAACCGAACCTCATTGGATTGGATATAGTTCCATCCTGTTTCATTGTGATAGTCGTAAACGGCATAAAGACTGTGCTCTCCGGGCTGAGAAAAGTCGTAATATCCAATTTCTGCTCCAGCAGTTCTAAACCCTGTAGAGTATCGAGGATTCGGGTTAAGCATAACAGTTCTTACGATTTTTTCACCTGGCTTCAGCGTTATTTCATCCGGCGGACACTTCACCTGTGGGGTCTCGAATTCCAGCACCGTAGAATCTGGGATTGTCAGATATAGTTCCAAATTTGCGTATTTTGTATCCATGTCTTCCACTTCAACGGGCAGATTCCCGCAATTCTTCAGTGCGATGGTTACGGATATATTCTCGAAGCCCACATACTCGCTTTTACTCATCTTTACATCAAGGGAAAGATTTTCTTCGTCAGGGTTTTGCGGATTAAGCATGGTGTAGGCCATCCCTGTAATTATGAGCATTGCAATCACGGCGATTGTCAGCCATATCTTCCTCTCGTCCCTCATAATCCCTCCTATTCCACCGTGACGCTCTTGGCCAGATTTCTGGGCCGGTCTATCTCCGCCCCCCTCATGTCAGCTGTGTAGTACGACAGAAGCTGAAGCGCTATGGCCACCGGGATCGGTGAGAGCAGGGGGATTGTTTCTGGCACTCCTATGACCCTGTCCGCATATCTCTCGAGAACCTTTCTGTCCCTTTCGAAGCCGAGGGCGATGATGGGGCTCTCTCTCGCTCCGACCTCACGGATGTTTCCCAGCATCTTTTCGAATGTGGCGTCCCGACAGGCGATTGCCACCACGGGGGTTTCAGCGGTGAGCAGTGCGAGGGGGCCGTGCTTGAGCTCTCCCGCAGGGTATCCTTCCGCGTGGATATAGGAGATCTCCTTCATCTTGAGGGCGCCTTCCATGGCGGAGGGATAGTTGATGTTCCTTCCGATAAAGAACATGTCCTCCGAGTCCTTCAGGAACTCCGCCACCTTCTTTATCTCGTCGTGCCTGTCCAGTACGGCTCTGGCCTTCTGCGGCATCAGCCTCAGCTCCCGCTCCATCTCCTTTGCGTCGTCGTAGTCCAGTCTTCCCGATTCCACCCCGTACTTCAGGGCCAGCTGATACAGCGCCACCAGCTGCGTGGTGAAGGTCTTTGTGGCGGCCACCCCCATCTCCGGGCCGGCCTGCGTGTATATGACCTCGTCAACCTCTCTCGTAATGGTGCTTCCCACCACATTCGTTATGGCTATGGTCCTGCCGCCTCTCCGCTTGGCCTCCACTGCCGCCGCAATTGTATCGGCCGTCTCTCCGCTCTGGGTTATGAGGATCACCGTGGAGTTCTCCCGCACTGCAGGAGAGTACCGGTATTCGGAAGCCACCTCCACGGTCACCGGAATCTTCAGGAGGTTCTCCAGTATGTATTTGCCTGTAAGGCCGGCGTGATAGGAGGTCCCGCAGGCCACTATCTTTACGGATCGGAGGCCCCTGTGGTTGTACCTGTCCGCAGGTTCCACCCAGCGCCCTCTCATGGAGTCCTGAATGGCCGAGGGCTGTTCGAATATCTCCTTGATCATGAAGTGCTTGTAGCCGCCTTTCTCCGCGTCCTCTATGGTCCACTCGATCTCGTGCGGCTCTCTCTCCACGCTGTTTCCGTCGTGGTCGGTTATCGTTACCGCATCCGGCGTCACCACGGCTATGTCCCCGTCCTGAAGGTATATAACGGATTGGGTGTGTTCCAGCACAGCGGGCACATCGGATGCCAGAAAGTTCTCGCGGTCTCCGAGGCCGATTATGAGGGGGCTTCTGTTGCGTATTGCGAATATTCTGTTGCTCCCCTTCTCGATGACAAGAATGGCGTAGGACCCTTCGAGCATCCTCGCTGCCGAGAATACCGCGGCCTCAGTGTCCCCTTTTTCCCTGTATAATTCTTCTATCAGGTGGACGATGACCTCTGAATCGGTTTCCGACGAGAATCTGTGTCCCTTCTTCATCAGGTCGTCCTTTATCTCCTGATAGTTCTCTATTATGCCGTTGTGGACCAGCGCGAACCTTCCGGTACAGTCCCTGAAAGGGTGGGAGTTGTTCTTCATGGGGGCTCCGTGGGTCGCCCATCTCGTGTGGGCTATCCCCACCGTTCCGGGAATCCTCGGCATCCCTTCCTTCAGGTGAGCGATGTTCCCTTTGTCCTTGAAGATCTCTATCTCCTCTTTCACTATGGCTATGCCAGCGGAGTCGTATCCCCTGTATTCCAGCCGTTCCAGCGATGATATGAGAAGTTCCTGTGCCTCCCGGTCTCCGGTGTATCCAACTATGCCGCACATATCAGCACCCCCTCACAGCACCCTTCCGTTCTCGGGAATGCTGCCTCTGACTATCTTCTCTCCTTCGACCTCGCTCCCCGCCCCTATCATGGTTCCGGGGGCAAGGGTGGTTCCGGCGGCGAAATGGCAGTCTTCCGCAACGACGGCCCCTATCCTCTCCACCTCGTGCAGGGTGTCGAGCCGGATCACAGCGCTCCCCACGCGGTTCTTGAAGTGCGGTTCCATCACGGTCCCGTCTCCCACCACCGAGTGCGAGAGATAGGAGTGGCTGCCCATGTAGCAGTTGCTCATGAGGACGGATGTTTCTATGGTGGTGTGCGGGCCGATTATGCAGTTGTCTCCGATGGCGGTTTCAGGCATTATGACCGCATTGGGTCCGATATCGCACCCGCTCCCTATCACCGCGGGCCCCTCAATGTAGGTTCCAGACCTCAGAATAGTTCCTTCCCCCACCTTTACATTCCCTTTGATCACGACATTCGGTTCCTTCTTTCCGGCCAGGCCTCCCTGGATCATCCGAAGGGCCGTGGCGTTCAGGTCCAGAAGGTCCCACGCGTACACCGCATCCTGCCAGACCCCCTCCGTTTTCACCCCTCTGAGGATCTGGTTCGGAATCGCCGACTGGATCACGGTGCTCAGGGCATACTCCCTTTCCATTATCGCTTCGTCTATGTAATCGAATATCTCCTCCGTCAGCAGGAATATGCCGGTGCTTATGATATTGCTCCGGCCGTCCCTCGGCTTTTCCACGATTCTTTTCACCCTTCCCCCGGACATGAAGACAACCCCGTATTTCGAGGCGTTTCCGCTGGTGGTCAGGGCGACCGCCCATTCCCCCTCCTTTCTCTCGCGCAGCAGGTCCTTTATGATCTGCGAGTCGATTATGTTGTCCCCGGGAAGCACGAGGAATTCGTAGTCCGTCTCACCCTTTGCCTTGAAGAGGGCGTGGGCCGTGCCGAGGAGGCGGTTCTGGAACAGGTATGAGATCTGGACGCCGAACTGACTCCCGTCTTCGAAGTAGGACATTATCTTCTCCCTTCTGTAGCCCACCACGAGTATTATCTCCGTGATTCCGCTCTCCCTGAGTGCCTCTATGACATACTGCAGAATCGGTTTTCCCGCTACCGGGATCATAACCTTGGGTTGATTCTGGGTGAGTGGCCAGAGTCTGGCTCCTTCGCCCGCTGCCAGTATAACCGCTTTCATGATTTCCCTCACTCTGCCATTCCTCCGGTTGCATTTAAAACTTTCTCAAGGCGCAGGGCAATGGAATCGGGCCACCGAAAGCCTTATAACATCGAAAGTGAATACCTATCCGGTGAATTAATATGGCAATAGGATTTGTACTCATAAGCACGGCCCCTGCAAAGGAGCACGAGGTATACAACGAACTGCTGAAAGTGAAGGAGATAGTGGAACTCCACCCTCTTTTCGGGGAATACGACCTGATAGCCAAGATAGAGACGGAGGACTTTAACCTGCTGGGAGAGGTGGTTGTGGACTCCATTCGCTCCATACCGGGAGTTATAGACACCAAGACTCTGACAGGCATAAAGTTCTGAGGTGGGAGAATGGAAGAGTGGGGCTCGTTCGCTTCCGTCACTGTTATTTCATTCTCTCTCGTTATCCTCCTCGCGGGGATTTTCACGGCCTATTTCGGGACGGGCAGGAGCAGGACCATGGGCATAATCTTCGTTCTGATGGGCCTCGCCGTGGGAGCTGCATGGGGGTACCTCTGCATGGGGCAGAACGCGCTCATAGATGTGGCCCTCATTAAGGTGCTCAAGCAGGCATTTCTGGATATCGCCGCTGCGATCCTCGGATTCGTCATCGCCGCCGTTCTCTTCCTTCTGGCTATAATGAAGGTATAAACCCTTTGTCTTTTTGTCTTTTTATTTCTCTTATACGCAAGATTTATGTACAATTGATGCATGTCAGTTCCATGGACGAATATAATGTTCTTTATCTCCTGCTTCCTCCGGTGTTTTTTGCCTTTGCGGCTCTTATGACCCTGAGGGCCTATCACGAGGAGACCTCGCGTATTTCAGGAGAGGGTTGGGGCGACAGGTACAGGCCGAAAGCTAGCAGGGGGAAGGTAATGGTGCTGATAATGCATATGGCCACACCTCTGGTATTTATTATTCTGACCGCGTTCCTGGCCACACTGCACGACAACGCCCCCTCGCCCATGCTCATGGGGGTAATATCGGTCGTGACGATTCTCTCTCAGGTACCCGTGGCCATGCGGACCGCGAGAGATGTCGCGTACAATCCGAACCCCGATCTCCTGCCCGATGAAATAGTAAAGATGCCGTATTCCCCTGAGAGGGAGAATAAGAAGAGGGAGTACTACGAACGCATGGGCCTGATAAACGGGGCCGACGTGTTCGGGAAGAGGCTGGTTCATGTATCGCTCTTCGAAATACCTCTGGTATTGGGCTTCACACTCTTTTTCCAGATGCTGAACGGAGGGACACTGAGCGCTGACGACCAGTACCTTTTTCTGATTCTCAGTGCCGCTGCGATACCGGGCGCCGTGAAGATTTCACAGATGCCGCTTAAGAGCGCGGCTGACCTCTCCAGAAGCATGATGACGGCGGTGCTGGCCCTCTCTCCTTCCCTGCTTGCCTTCCTCTATCTCTTCATTCGTCTCACCTCGGGATAACTTTATATAGAAGAACATCCCTATTTATCATCATGGAACGAGAGGATGCCATACTGGCCGTGAGGCGACTGCTGCAGAAGGCGGGTTTTTTTGTCTCCGACCCGCACAACATCCGCAGCATAAGCTTTGACCTCATTGCGAGGCGCGATTCCTCTCTTCTCATAATAAAGGTGCTGAGCAATGTGGACTCCCTCACCAGATCTCATGCGGAGGAGCTGAAGAGCATCGCATCCAGCCTCGATGCCTCTCCGATTATAATCGGCGATCGTGCCGGGACCGGGCCACTCGAAGAGGGGGCGGTCTACTCTCGCTTTGACATCCCCATAATCAACTTTCAGACCCTTTACGATTATCTGATCGAGGGGGTCCCCCCCCTTGTCTTCGCTGCCCCGGGCGGTTTTTATGTGAACATCGACGGCGAGGTCATCCGGCGTGCGCGGGCCGAGAAAGGGATATCTCTCGGAACGCTGGCCGACATAGCGGGAGTTTCCAGAAAGACCATTCAGATGTACGAGAGCGGAATGGGTGCCATGATGGACGTGGCCATAAAGCTGGAGGATTTCCTTCAGGAGCCCATCGTTCTGCCCATAGATCCGTTCGACTATCGCCCCGTACCGGAGGTGGATAGCATAGAGAGGGAGTTGGAAGGCCTTGAGCGGGAGATATTCTCGCTCCTCGGAAGCATGGGCTATGCGGTTCTGCCGGTGAAGAGATGCCCGTTCGAGGCGGTGACGACCCTTGAAGAGGAGGACCTTTTTCTCATAACAGGGGTCTCCGAGAGGAACAGGAACCTTCCGAAAAAGGCGCGGGTCATAGTCAACATCTCAAGGGTCGCCGAGAAGGACACGGTCATATTCATAGACCATGTTAAGACCAGAACGAACATAGAAGGGGCTCCGCTGATAGGTCAGGACGAGATTGAGAGGGCAAAGGATCCGGAGGTAATCATACATCTTATCTCTGACAGGAGGAAACGGAATGGCAACGAGTGAGCGCCTTTCCCTGGGAGGTTCGGTGCTTCTTTTCATATCCGTCGCCAGAGGGCTTGATACCAACAGAGACTATGTTCTTGAGGAGCTGGAAGCCTTCTCGCCCGATATAATCGCCCTGTCGGTTTCGCCCGAGGAGCTGGAAGGCCTCCTTCACATGGACGAGCTCGACATGGATGAGTTCGCTCTTTCCGACTACGAGGAGATGTATGTTGAGAAACTGCGTTCGTACTCGAAGGTTGTTTTTCCACCCCCTGCTTACACGGTTTCCGCGTCTTTCGCCCGGAGAAACAGAATCCCCCTCACCTCTCTGGATGTGAACGAAAGGCTCTTTTCCGAGCTTTATGTCTCGCTGGTCAGCACCAAGGACCTGATCCGCCACTCACTTCGGAAGAAGCGGCTCAAAAAGAAGAGGTTTCAGGCCGAGGGGCCCGAGGAGTTCGCCGTGCTGTGGGACAGGGAGGTGAACAGCCTGCCCGGTTTTGCAAGGATGGCGGAGAGGAGGGAGGAGTACATGGCCAGACGCATAGGACAGATCTCAAAGAAGTACGGAAGAATAGCCGCGGTGGTGGAAGTGGAGCGGGCCTCCGGCGTTCTGTCTCGCCTGAAATCAGATCACTCTGCGGTGCCTGAGGATGAGCATAACCAGCAGCGCGATGACGAGCAGTAGAGCCAGCGCGAGCATGGGAACCGGATTGTAGTGTGCGTTCGGGTTCATAGGGTACGCATCCTCACTATCCGGCACTCCGTCGTTATCGTCGTCAGTGTCCATATCGTCGGGAATCCCGTCGTTGTCGTTATCCGGAGGTCTGGAGGCCGGGTCGTCCGGGTCGGTCCCTTCTTCCAGTTCCATATCGTTGGGGTATCCGTCGCCGTCCCGGTCCGCATCGTGCGCGTCGCCGATACCGTCCCTGTCCATGTCTCCGTCCACGGTCAGTCTCACTAGAGCGGTGTTATTGTCCGGGTTCGGGTCAAGAACCGCACTCTTCAGGTCGAGCGAGGCGCGAATGCTCATGTTCCCCTCGTGCTGTGGCGTGATGAAGAAGGTCGCGGTCAGGGACCCGTATGCCGGCACGGTCATCTCTCTTGAACCTCCGTCTTCCTCGCCGTCCGCACTGTAATTGATGAGAAGCGAGAGGCTGCAGTTCACAGGGATTCCACCCCGGTTCTCTATCGTGATGTTCACCGGGAAGGGAACATCTATGACGCCCTCATCCGGTATATCGATTCTGGAGATTCCCAGATCGGCGGTGTAGGCCATGCTGATGCTGATGAACCTGCTGTCTGGAGAATCCTCCGCCCTTGCCGGTACGGAGGCGTTCCATGGGAAGACGAATTCCGCTCCTCCGCTCTCCATCCGGATGTAATACCACATCTCCGGGCTGAACCGCTCCCCCTCATCCGGTATTTTTCCCCGGTATTCGCCGTTTGCGTACTCCATCTCCTCCTCTTTCCACACGGTCTCCGCGGAGAGGAAGGGGTTGTTCTGCGTATATATTGCCTGCATCGTGGTGTTCTCCCCCTGTGGGGTGACACTCAGGGATATCGTCGCGGGGAAGGGGGATTGCTGCTCTTCTGGACGAAGCTCGCCCGAGATGAGCGGATAGGCTACCGGCTCATCGTACTCGGAAACGAATCGGGTCCATCTGGAGGAAAAGAGGTCGGAATAGGTCGAGTCCTCTTCCCCGGCCGGGAAATAGATCCCCATTCCGTTTATGTTATACAGTTGAGAGTGGAATTCCCTGACATATATCCTCTCTTTCTGGGTAAGGAGGGAGGCCGCAGCGCTCCTGAGTTCTTTCGACGCATCGCTGGTCATGTTGGTCAGCAGCAGCATGGTCTCGAGGTCAATCATGTTCCCGTAATAGGGAACCGATGCGTTCCTTATTCTCGTTATGACCGGGTATTCCGGGTAAAGGCGGTATTCCATGAGGGCGGACCATGCCTCGAACGACGGTATGAAGGACCGGACGAGCATGTGCGTGTCCACGGCCGACATGGCCACATCCCCTCTGCCGGAGTAATATGCTGCGTAGGAGTCCACAAGGTATTCCGCCAGAGCGATCCCGTTCGTCTCCGGGTGTTCGGATATTCTTTTCACCAGGGCCGTGTAGTTCCATCCGTTCTCCTGCTCTTCCACCTGAGATGAGACGATGAAATCGCTGTATGGAGCCAGAGCTTCGTATATCTCGAGACTCCCCATATAACACGCGTCGAATCCCAGAACGGTCATGTGAATCCCAGACCATTCGAGCCCCTCTTCCATATCATTGAGGCCGAGCCATGCCCCTTTGTCCGGCCCTATCCCTGTGAACAGGTCGCCTCCGTGGCCCCACAGCACCAGTGCATACCTCTGTGCCGGGTAGTTCTTCGTGCTCCAGTTG
>Ga0190313_1001507_pt1 | contig 12503 bp, 12 predicted proteins | sample 4870071011_MG_FD_169989 | JGI IMG/M metagenome (GOLD analysis project Ga0190313, IMG submission 169989) | Hydrothermal vent sediment bacterial communities from Southern Trench, Guaymas Basin, Mexico - 4870-07-10-11_MG | ecosystem: Environmental > Aquatic > Marine > Hydrothermal vents > Sediment ...
ACTTTATGGCAATAAGGAATATTTACTTCACAATAATGGAGAATGATCCTATTACCGGTCCGCTGTTTAAGTTTATTATAAACAAAACTTACTACGATAGCGATTACTTTAAGAAAGAGGAATTTATGGCTGATATAGAAGACATGGGGTTTGCGATGTGTTATTATCTTTTTGGGAAGAATGAGGAGAACAGAAGGATAATTGATTCATACTACAAAAATCTCGAATCAGATCTTGACGAGCTTGAATACAAGTATTATCTTTCAGTGAAGAAAATTACGAACGAAGTTAGGAGCAAGGAAGTAATCAATGATGTTGAAATAAACGGATTTAATATGAGTGATGATGATATTGATGATGTAAGATTAATATAGGAGGAGATAATGAGCGTATTTAAGAAGATAGGGAGATTGTTTAAGAGAAAGAACAAAGAAAAAATTGAAAAAGAACAAAAGCTTGAATATATTCCAGTTTCCTCTGATCTTGCATCAAAAAATATATTCATAATGACTGAGTTTTCTGATGATCTTAATATGACAATAGGTGAAGAAATAAATAAGTATGGGTTTGTAATAAAGCCGTGTAGCATAAAGGACGGGAAAGGATATATTCAAATTGATATATCGGATGAAAAATCATTTGACTCTGATATGTTAGCAGAGGTTATACAGCATCACATAAAGCAAGGGTATCTGATACTGAAAATTTTTGCAAAAATGATTGACTTTGTGTTCTATGGTTATTATATTGATAAAAATGATTATGTTGATCTGAAAGGGTATTTAATAGGAGTTAGGGAGTTGCCAAGTATCAATATGTCGGGTAATATAAGCAATATGGACTATGGTGATATAAGCAAGTATCTGTCTGATAATAAGAACATAATATGGTTTGAGGTATGAAGCGGCTTGAAGACATAGTTATTGAGATGGATATGATAGAAGCAGGTGAGATAGGCGCGCCTCTCACACACTTCTGTAAAAGCTGTCCGATATATAATGATGACATAAGTGTTGTTAAACCAAATGTAATAAGAGCAATTGATAGCAAGATTAAATTGCTCATCATATCTGATTATCCGGGGCGATATGAGAAACAGGAGGGGCGCGCCTATGTCGGACCCGTTGGTAAAAAAGTGCTTAAAGATATACATGAATATATCGGTGATATAAATATACTCATTATGAACGCACTTAATCACTATGCACTTCCTTCGGATGCCAAGAAGCAATGCATATACTGTCTACCATATGTGAAATCACAGATAGTATCATATTCACCCACAGTTATTTGGTTTGCTGGAAAAATACCATATCTTTTGCTTAAATATAAATCACCCGTGAAGGATGAATATGAAGAGGCGCTTCTCTTTCTTAATGAAGATATTGCTGTGTTTAATGTAAGATATAGAAGCGCCAAATTTCCATCTGTTCTCACGGTTAATCCCGCATTGGTATTCCGCAATGATTGGTCTGAAAAGTTGTATAAAGTCTATAAAAAAGCGTTGAAGACCATAAAGCTTATCATAGAAAAAATGGAGGATAAAGATGGTGCATGAATATAGTTATAAAGACTTGAATAAATTCCCACCTAAAGTTAGAAATCTTATACTGATGGCTATAAAAAATCTTTCAGATGAAGAAATAAAAGACATGAAAGTATTTCAGGCTGAAACAGTTGAGGAGTTCAATCAAATAGCATCAAAATATGGACTTACTGTTCAGAGAGTTAGGGAATTGAATCCATTTGTGAGATTCTATTTTGTTGGCTTGGGATTTGGTGAGCGCCCGGATAAGGTAAGGGGCGCTTATGTAAAAGACACAGTTATCGCATTTGTTGACCTTGGTATAGATGGTGTTACCTATGCACTAAAAGGTCAGTATAAATACATTCCATTAGATAAACAGGAACAAGAAGAAGAGTAAAATGTTGATACCAAACGGATCATACTTGATGACACCTAACGGTTCAACTCATATATCCAGTATCAAGAAAGGAACGATTGTATATGGTTTTAATAAGCTTCACTACACCATTGAACTTATGCCTGTTATATCTATTACTAAATTAAGTGTTGAAGAAGTGCCCGTTATCCGCAGTAAGAAGAATATTTTCAGAATCCATCCAAGTATGTTTGTTTTAGACAGTAAGGAAGTTTACAGGGATATCGGAAGTATAGCAATCGGTGATAGCCTTTTGTATGTATATGGATTTCCTATGAAGAAGAGTGCTTTTAATAAGCACGCCCGCGATAAAAGAACTCAGCATTTCTTAGGTAAGCTTGATACACTTGGAAGAAAAACAAGTATGCGAATAAGGGAAAAGTATCCTTATCATTTCAGTAAAGTGTTAAGGAATGCATTTCTCGTTCCAGAAAAGCTTAGAGTAACATCAGTTGCTATAGATTCAATATCAAAGGAAAGAAAAATAATATATTCAGTAGTTCTATACAATCAATTTCCGCTTATAGTAGATGGATTGGTGATTTTGTAGGAGGTTGTCTATGGGTAGGAATAATTATTCAATGTTGATAAATTACTATCTTGTAAAATACAAAGACAAATTTGTGGAAAAGCTCCGTGAAGATATTATATCTGCTGGAAATATAAAAAATCTCATAGATAATCTGGCTGATGAAATTGGAAAGACTGACTATAGACCTATAAGAAGGATTATAAAGAAATTACCGAGAAACTTAAAGGTTCTTTATGATTATCTTACGAGTTACCCGAATGCCAGATTTTTGACAATAATACTCAATGTTTATAAACCATTAACATATAACGATTATGTGAAGAACTTTGTAGATAAGAAAGATGTCTATGGTGCCTATCCAAGTAATTTCTCGTTTGAGAAGAAGGGGGATTCACTTTTCTTCTCATCGGGACTTATGGTTTCACAGCGGTTTATTAAGCCTGATGAAAAGGATATTTCAAGATTTAAGGAAGCGCTCCATTCTCAAATATATTCACCAATGACGATCGTTGTTGGTGAAACCTCACGCGACGCGCTTCCCCTTTATGAACACTATATCCTTTCTTGTGATAAAAACGATCCTGTTCTGCTCTTTCCAAAAAATCATAAAATAATTGATATCCTATTATGCAGCAACAAATTTGATGATCCCGGGAAGAAATTTTTAATGGATATTTCAAGTTACAATGTAGCATTCTGTATTCCTGAATCAACAATCATACGAGCGATAAATAGAAAGATAGCTGCAAGTGGTGACTCGGAAGTGGCAAACTTCTTGATGACTGATGAAAAGAAAACAGAAAAGATTGTTGATCAGTTAGAAAGAATATTTAAAAATGTATACAAATTTGGTATAAAAGTCGTGATTAATATGAGCCATCAACTCTTCACTTCCATTGATAAGTTTGTGAAAAATAAGTCCGCTTTCACGAGCCTATCTTACATTCCTGTGCTAATTAATTCGTCTAAAATAATGGCTAAGCATGCTGAAATGGTAATGAACGCAAAATACGCATCTGGAAGAATTACAGATGAAAACCTTAAGTATATTGAGCAGGTATACAATAGTATAAGAACATACGATGATCTACGCAACCTCGTTACAAACCCGATTGAAATCTTTGATCCACAAGGAAGAGAAGAATTGAAAAGACAGATAAAAGAATTGATTGTAGGACAAGATAAAGTTATCGATCAGATCATCGATGACCTTTCGATAAGCTCAGTTATACCATCTGAAATTCCTACATCAGTTCTTATAGCAGGACCTACAGGTGTGGGGAAAACGATGTTCGCGAAATCTTTGGCAAAAGTGTTGGATATACCTTTCTTTGAAGTCAGTATGAACCTTCTTACACAACCTCATACTGTATCTTCTCTCTTGGGTTCGCCTCCTGGATATGTTGGTTATGAAAGAGATTTGCCATTTAAGAAGTTTCTCACAAGTTTGAATTACAACAAATATCCAAGCGGAATCCTATTGCTTGATGAGATTGAAAAAGCGCACCCCTCTGTTATACAGATGTTTATGGGTCTGCTTGACGGTGATGGAATACAGTTCTACGATGGAACTTGGATAACACCAATTGGTCTTACTGTTATAGCAACGGCAAATGGAGATATGACTGAAATATACGATGCGATACATAAGAACCCAATTGGATTCGATAACGCAACAACTGAAAGGGAAACAAAATATCAGAAACAGCGGAAGAATGTTATTGAATCATTGCGGCGCTTCATGGCACCGGAAATACTTAATAGGTTCTTTACAGTTGTCGAGATGAGTAAGTTGACTGAAGCGCACCTCCTTGAGATTGCAAAGCGTGGGTTTAAGTATATAACGAAGCGCGCCCCTAAATCCCACGAAATTAAGAGACTTAAATCTGAACTGAAAGGAGTCGATAATGGCCGCGAAGCGTACAGGATCGGTCAGAAAGTCGGATTTGAATACTACGCAAAGAAACAAAAATAACTTCCGAATATACACAGGTTCTGACGATATAGATGAATATATACATATAGATATAAATACGATAAATGAAATCTTGCTTAAAGATATGAAACACATATACATACTATTCAAGCAATATCTTATGACAATATCTCACTTTCTTCCTACTGCGGTTATTGACTGTGATTTTAACTTTGCTGATTTCCTTAAAGAAACCCCTGATAATGATTTGATTAACTATGATAATGTTTATTTTGTTCTACCTGATAAACCTATGGAAAATCTCATTGATGATGTTATAAAGCAACATTTTCCAGTTCTGTTCATCACGAACATCGGGCTGCTTCTCTCTGAAAAACAATATAACACTCCAAAATTCGACAGAGCAGATTTTGCTCAAACGGTGTTTGGTGTGTATAGATACATTTTTAACAAGAAAGTACCTTATGTTATCATAGGTAACATTTCATGGTCACGCGAGATAGGAAAAATTTCAGGCAAGGATTCGCCCGGTGGTGAGTTCAGAAAGATGATGGTTAAACATATGTACAAGATCGAAACCGTTGAGTCAAAGAAAAGACATGAGATAATAAATATTATAACCAAAAAAGGCAAGAAGAAGGAGAAGCATAAAACTTTGCTCGACAAAAAGAAAGAGCTATATCTTCCCGTTATATCTGCATCGAAATTGAATAAGGATCCAAAGAAAATGATATATGAGAGGATGAAGGAAATTATCTTGGAATATGATAGTTACTTTAAGGAATCTGATTTTATAAGGAGTGTTTTGAGATAAGCGCCGCCGAGGGTAAACCTCGGCTTTTTTATTTAAACTACGAACTGATGATACTTTTTTCTAATTCATCCAGTTTCTTCAATGGAATGCCAAATAAAGCAGATGTAATATCACCGTAAACTACAAAATAATGTAAAAAATTTGCTATAGGGAAAGGATAATTTTCTTTCAGAAAATCATTAAGGCTGTCGCAAAGCAATCCAAAAAACTCACCCTCGTTCCTGATACTAAAGTCAGATGACTTCTTTCTATCATGATCATCAATATCATCCATATTTTTCATATGCTCAAAATTTTTGTATTGATCCGTATCGTTAATCTTATTATAAGATTCAACGACAACAGGTAACTTTATGTTATATCCATGTTTCGTTATGTGCCTGTTTATATACTTCCTTATGTAATCATATATTATAGTCGTAATATTGCCCATCTCAGGCACCCATTTTTTTATTGCATGATCTACACCCATATATGCAATTGATAACATCTCATTGAACTCAAAAGGTGACCAGCTGAATCTGTTTTTAATTATGTCAACTATCATCTTATAAACCCTTCTGTAAATTTCATCCTTCATCCTCTCCTGAAGGACATCAGATCTATAACCCATTTTTATTATAAGCGCGATTTCATCGTTGGATAAATGCTTAAAATATTTTCTGAACATATTTTTTTCATCAAACTCTATTGATGTCCTTACGACCTGTGCTTTATATATTTTGAGCATAAGCGCGCCTCCTACACATCTAATTTCTCTATCTTTATAACAGGCTTTCTTGACCCTATCGAATCCGGCGCTTCTACATAATAAATAATAAGCGCCCGCTTATCATACTCAATCGCACATATACCACCCGGACCATAACCCGTTATAAATATATTACTTAAATTTTTGTTCTTGGATAATAAATTATTTATAACTCTCATATTGAAGTTCGGATTTGTATCCTCTTCATTTAACATTTTGCTTATATTGTTCATAGCATTATTGTATGCTTGATACAATTTGTAATAATTGATCTTCAATCTGATAAAAGAAATGATTATGTATATTATAAGCGCCCCAATGACTGCACCTATTATATAATGAGTTGTGCTCATAATTCATCTTCCTCCCTTTTTATTTCTTCCATAAGCATATTTATGCTATCGTAGTAACCCATAAATCTATGTCCAGCATTGATATATTTGTTTTTCCGTTCTTCTGCCATAACTGTCAAAAATGATGGCCCTTTATCATCATCTACTAAATCTATTATTATCGGTTTCTTTCCCACAGGCCGCATCAAACGCCCGCTCAATTGCTCAAGAAGTGTTCTCCCAGAAAACGGTGTAGCCTGTATAAGAAGGTCCAACGCAGGAACATCCAATCCCTCTTTTATCAAACTTGTTGTAGCAACGATAACCCTCTTTTTCAATGCTTCTTCTCTCTTTTTCTTTGATATACCACCATGCAACATCCCCACATCAATTCCATCCTTTTTTGCAAGATATGTAAAAAGTGATATTACTTCCATTCTGGTTGATAGTGCAATAATAATCGTTCTATCAGGAAAGTTTTCGACTATCCTCGATATCAATTCAAGCCTTTCTTTGCTTCGACTGAGTTGTCGCCTTACTATACCTAACCTTTTGTGATACTCAATATCCGGTGCATAAAATCCCATATTTGTCTTCAAAAAATACACATTAGCATATACCACGTTACCCTGCATAGGAATTACCCTTTTACCAAGCATCCAGTTGATAACAAAACTAAGTCCATCAGATCTATAAGGCGTTGCCGTAAGACCCAATCTGTACCTGCTTCTAAACTTTCCAACAATGTTCATAAATGTAGGCGCGCCTATCCTGTGCGTTTCGTCAACTATTACCAAAGGTGTATTAAATATTTCGTCAGGCAACTTATCACGATATGCCCACATACCCTGAAAAAGTACAACATTACAAATATCCGAAATCTTTTTTGTACTATCTCCAACATATCCAATATCATCATCGGTAAGATTTGTGAATTTTTTTATTCTGTTAATCCATTGATACATAAGGTCCTTTGTATGAACAAATATTATGAAGGGCTTTTTGAGTAAACTGGCTATATATATACCAACAACAGTTTTTCCAGATCCTGGGGGCGCTTGTATCACACCACTGCCTTTCTTAAACCATTGAAGCGCCGCTTCTTTCTGAAATTCATACAACTTACCAGTAAATTCAATATCAATTTTTCTGTCACCACGAACGCGCTTATCAACAAAATCATCCACTGAAATCGTTGTTAAGATTTTATTCCACGGCGAGTATATTGGCACCGCTATGAAATCCTTTTTAATTTTAAAAAATGAAATCATCTCACTAACAGAACTGAAAAGATCTTTCATTATATCATCAACAGTTATTCCACTTGCCATCGCATTGAGATTCTTTTTGCTATATAGCATAAAAAGCTTATTCAAGTCTATACCCTTACGAGGCACATACACAAAATTCGATATCGTGAAAGGCTCTCCTCCTTCCACAGTCCAATCAAGTATAAGACTTTCACTTTTCTGATCCATACCATCCTCCTGAGTAATAAGTATACTTCTTTGGAACTTTTATTTTCACCGGTTTCTGCAAGACTATATACCTTAATCCCCTTTCGAATAAAACTATATGAAATTTGTTTTCAAATAAATCAAGATAATCTATAAAGAACTCAACATTATTCCTATGCAATATCGCATGGATTACTGGATATTTTTCTATATCAACAGCAATCTCTTTTGGCAAACTTTTAATTATCTCATTTTGATACTCCTTATTCGCAAACATAATCTGCAACGGTGATATAGGAAAATCCTCATTGTTTATTATTATATCAACCACATCGGAAGGATACAATCTGTATTCTTTATAATCTACATTCAGACCATCTATTTTATACTCATAAAATAATGGTCCAAGCCCATTTTCAAATGGAAAAAAATCAAATCTCGGATGCTTGTTGTCTATAAGCGGGCCGAAGCCGTTTGACATAATAAATGTAGTCACATCTCTATCGTAAAAATAAGTGCTCTTAAACTTGCTACCAGTAAAACATTTGACTGTCTTAAAATCTCCCGGAAGAAATCTTATGCCTTTATCTGATATTACCCATAAAAGATGGTTCATAGGCGCGCCTCCTACTCTATCAAAATCCCCGGTGCAGTTACAATATAACCACTCGGAACCCTAAGCATCGCTATAGGACCATCATATCTTTCTATTTTTATTACATCCTGTATAGTCCTTCCATAGCCAGTAAACTCATTCGTTGATATCTCTTCCAATTCCGTTGCTTCAACTCTTTTTGTAGCAACACCTATCGCAATATTATATCTCTCTAAATCATATGCATCAATAGTTGTTGGTCTTCCATCTTTCAACACAACAACACCAGTTCCTGCACCAAGAATACACCAGTTCAATGTATATCTTTCACCTGAATTCTCCCCAGGCTCTCTGAACTTCACCACAACAATCGGGCGCTTCCAATGAGGAATCATATATCTTTCATACTCATGCAACTTCAATGCCTTTATGAATCCTCGAATGTTTCCACGTGATATATAATGGGTATCCAAGGTCACAACATTGTAACCCCTCATATATGTCTCCATAATATCACTATCAGTATATCCAATACTGTCAAAATACTTTTTGAAACCATCCATAGTAATATCAATACCCAGTCTTTTTGCTTCTGCTGAGTAAGACTGGAATATTTCATCAAGCCCCCCGGTCCTGAAAAGAACTAATGGGGGTACATAACCATTCGCTGTCAAAATATGTCCAGAAACTATTCCTGCCACCTTAATACCTCCATTAAAGTTTTTAATAAGCCCGCTTCCTCAATTACGCTTTTTATATCTTCTTGCTCCAACTTTAAGTAGTTTGTGTACCTTTTGTCTCCATCTTGAAGTATCCTGAATATTAGCAAAAATGCTTTTAATTTTTTCGATGTTGTCATGATAAAAATCCTCCGGTTCGGTTTCATAATAACTTGAGCAGAAGCGCCGCCCACTGCAATACTGGCAAAATATAGTCGTACCAAAACCACATGCAAACCTCGAAAATACACGCATAAGCAAATCAGCAAAAAATGGCACAAATGAATCTGCTATTCTATATTTATAAACTTTCTTCTTCCAACTGAAAATTACATTCCACACAAGGACATCCCGAAACTCTGTATAAAATTCTTTCACCAAAGATGCCATTACAATTCCAAAAAGAAACCCAATACTATGATAAAACCTATCCGATATGGTAAATAGTATGTAAGCTTCCCTATCCTTTACAAAAATCGGTATCCTCGACATTTCTTCCATATAAATAAAGACATCATCATCGCCAACTTTAAACTCGTATTTCCTTGCAACATTTACAACTTTATCAGAAAGCGCAGAAAAATGATTTATGCGCGATTTTATGTAATCAGAAGGATTAGTAGCAAACGATTCTATTATATTCTGAACTTTATACAAATAAGTGCTACGCCTCAATCTAAAAAGACTACAAAATATTTTCCCAATGAATTCTGAAAACCAAATATATTTTATCCTCTTCGGTTTTAATCCTAATCTCTTGCCCATTATCATACCTCAGGGAATTCAATGTCATCTACAGAATCAGAATCCACAGTTTCCAATATATCATTATCTTCAACTTTTTCAATACTTTTTTCAATTTCCTCCTCAATTTCATTATACTCAAATATCTCCGTTGTAGTTCTCCTGAGCTTCATAACAATAGGTCTGTCATAACCTGAAAACTTGTTCTTGGTTATGGTGACCACTATTATCGGATTTATATCGCCAATCATCTTTATAGCCCTTGACTTCAATATAAATTTGTCATCTTCACGCCAAACCATATTTGGATCATAATTGTCCCTATTCGTTATATAATCATTTCGTATCATCATTGTTATATCCGGCTCATACAATAAGCTTCTCGATCCAGCAAGATTTGAATGATCAAGGTAATATTTTTCAGCTTTTGTTGACATGGATTTCTTTCTCAATTCAGATATAGTAAATACGGGTATCTGATATTTTACAGAAAGTTCCTTTGCTTTTCTTGCAATAAATGATGTATGCTCAACGGCGCTTCTTCCCTCAAATGTTTCCTCTTCCAGTTTATGAAGTGAATCAATAAATAATATAGGTATGTTTCCAGTATCGTATATTCGCTCAAGCATCTTTGATAAAAATGTTATAGTATTACCATCACGAATGTCAGTTACGATAAGCGCGCTTCCCAAAAAGCTCTTCAACCTCTCCTCTGCAACATTTAACCTCTCAATAGCTTCAACTGCATACTGTGAACGAGACTTTAATAACTTGTTCCAATGCCTTATATCATATATAGGCACCCCCGAAAGAATCGCCAAAAGATTCATGTATACTCTCTCTTTGCTATCATCATTACTATGATACAACACAGTTATGTTATTCCCTATATTATTCATCACTATGTTTATTGCCAAGTTTCTCATCAGGCTGCTTTTACCTGCATGTGCATCGCCACCAATGATTGTCAGTACAGACTCAAGCGCAACACCATGGTATTGAACATTTGAAAACTTCTCCCATGATAATGATGCATACCTTTTTTCATCACTTGCTTTAATATTTTCAAGGAACTTTTCGAACGACTCCACACCAATTCCAATATAAGCACCAATCTTTTCAAAATAATCATCCATTATCCGCTCGACTTTTTCAGCAGCGGATATTATCGATTGTGCAATAGGCTGCCCCAATGTCCGAAATTTTGAAATATCTCTGCTCAAATCATCAGCAACCTGTCGAATCCGCTCATCACGCTCCAATAAAACCCTCGAGTGGCGCTTATACAAATCTTCATGAACCTCTTCAACAGGTAAACCGGTAAGTTCCGATATGTATTTTGACCATCTTACCTGTTCAAGAGGCTCATAAGATGCAATCTCATCGAGAAGAATATTTAAATCATGTGATTTTTCAACAATGTTATCCCTTGTAAGCCCATACTGATCTATCTTAAACTGATAATAATCATATGAATAACTTATCTTTTTAAATTTCTCAATAGCCGCGGGCTTATCCCTTAATCTTTGTATAAGATCATCTGGGTCTTTTATTTCAGTTGATTTCTTTACTTTTGACCAGTTGAAGAGGTAGAGGTGCGCCCTCACATCAGATTTGTATAACTTCTCAATAACCTTGTTTGAACCTTTAAGCCCCGCTTCATCATTATCAAGCATTACCACAATCCGCTGATAATCAAGACGCCGTATTAACTCAATTTGCTTGCTTGTTATACTCGTTCCCATTACGGATACAGCAGGTAAACCAATGTAATATAAGGACGCAACATCAATATAACCCTCAACAATATAAAGAGTATCTTTGTGCTTTTCTATTGATGCTACCTGGTAACCATATAGAAGATTACCCTTCTTGAAAATATTATCAAAGTTTGGGTTGTTTATGTATTTCGGTTTGACTCCGTTAGGTCGTCTTGCTGCAAATCCCAAAGGATGATTACCCTCATCAAAAGATACAAAAATTATGTTATCCTGTGAAAATATTGTATGAAAAATATCTTCACCAGAAAAGTATTCGTAAAGTATCTGTTGTTCTTTTTCGGTAAATACCTTCTTGAATAAATTATTAAAATATTTTTCGTCCCCTATTGCGTAAATACCAAGGTCAAGGTTTTTCTTTTTATCGGTAAGCCCACGCTCCGCGAGGATTTCAGAAGCGCGCTCATTTGTAACCTTGTCAAGTATGTAAAGAATTTTATTCAGAAGCTCATATAAAATATATTTCTTCTTATGAGTGGGCGCCTCATCATAATCAGTATCAGAAGTATTCTGTAAAATTTCCTTAAAATCTTCTTCAGTGTATCCCAAAAACTCTCCTGCAAGCCTTTTTACTATCTCAATAAATCCTTTCCCTTCAATAGATCCACCATCAAGAACCTCACTCGCAGAAAAAATATCCCATACTTTATCACATACAAAACACTTTCCCGCGGTTCTATCGGGAAACATATAGGCAGATGGAGTCTTATCTCCGTGCTTGTGGTTCATAAAATTAGGGCACTGGAAGGAGCGCCCCTTCACTATAAGCCCACGAGACTTAAGATAGTCTGGAAAATACTGTCTCAATTCATCAATGATTCGAGACAAAATATCGCTCTTACCCATTGAAAGCAATCCTCCTTTTCGAACTATATGGTATAGTTCGAAAAGGAGGATTGCTT
>Ga0190313_1001508_pt1 | contig 12495 bp, 10 predicted proteins | sample 4870071011_MG_FD_169989 | JGI IMG/M metagenome (GOLD analysis project Ga0190313, IMG submission 169989) | Hydrothermal vent sediment bacterial communities from Southern Trench, Guaymas Basin, Mexico - 4870-07-10-11_MG | ecosystem: Environmental > Aquatic > Marine > Hydrothermal vents > Sediment ...
GCCGCTATGATTTCTGGAGAGATATATAGCCATTATTTCTTTTCATTCCCTTCTTTATCACAGCTTCTTTGTCTATTGCAAATTCTTTACATACTTCCGACACAACGGCTTCCAGTGTAAGTATAGGCCTTAATTTTTTTAATTGTGGAATCTCTTTGTCTTCTTTCCTGGACAATAAAAATGTTTCTTTCATCCTGCTAACAAAATCCGACTCTCCTAAAATAAAACCACCAATTAAATTTTTATGCAAATTTTCAACAGTAGAGACGATGCATGCATCGTCTCTACACGCATCGTTAAATCAGACAGGATTTAATGTCAATATTGATTATTTAAGATGTGACCCCTGTCGAACTTCCCCTTTTTCCTTCAAGGCGTTTAACAATCTTTCATGAATATTATCAAACCCGCCATTTGACATCACCAGAACAATATCACCGGGCAGGGCTTTGCTCACCACATGATCTATGATGCTTTCGGTATTTTCAAAATAACAGGCTTTATATTGATTCTTTTTTAAATCAGCAACAAGTTGTCTGGATGAAAAACGCTGGGAAAAAGGAATTTTTGCAAGCAAAGAGGGTTCCCTGATATATATAAGGTCTGCCTTGTCAAAGCTTACCGGATAAATATCCTGAAATATCCGCCGCATGCTTGTGTTGGTTCTTGGTTCAAAGACCACAATGAGTCTGTTTTCCGGGCATAAAGGTTTTACGGCCTTTATAGTCTCTTTTACTGCTGTGGGGTGATGAGCAAAATCGTCCATCACCATAACTCCGTTTTTTATACCCCTTACCTCCTGACGCCTTTTTACGCCTTCAAAGGTTTCAATCCCTTTTTGTATAAGGTGCAAAGGTATTTTTATTTTATCTGCCGCAGCTATTGCAGCAAGCCCATTTATAAGATTATGCTTTCCAAGCATTCTTGTTTTAAAATTACCAAAAATCTCACCCTTTTTAAATACAGTAAAAAATGTCCATGGAGTATTTGCTGAATTTGAATCCAAAACATCAGTTAAAATATCAGCAATATACCATGGTGAATTTTTTTTTTCACCATATCTTTCCACAGAACATTGTGCTGAATCGATTATCTCTGCAATAATCTCATCATCATCAAAGGCACATAAAAGGTTTTCTTTTAAAATCCCTGACAAAAAAACTTTAAAAGTATTTTTTACATGATCCAGATCCCGGAATATATCAGCATGGTCAAACTCCACATTTAAAAGGATCGCCAAAAAAGGCGCATAATGAAAAAATTTTGCTCCCTTATCAAAAAAAGCTGTATCATATTCATCACCCTCTAAAACAACATATTCCCCTTTTCCAAGCCTGTAATTCTGTCCGAATTTTTTTAAAATTCCTCCTATGACAAATGAAGGATCCCATTTTTCATTCTCTTTGCCTGCCTGGTGGAGAATCGTGGCCAAAATAGCGGAGGTGGTGGTCTTTCCATGGGTTCCTGCAACCACAAGTCTCTTTTTTCCTGAACAGATAAATCTGTTTACTCCCTGGGGCATGGAACAATAATCGATCCCCATTTCGAGCATCGCTTTAACTTCAGAATTGTCCCTGGATACAGCGTTTCCCACAACAACAAGATCTGGAGAATATTCAAGATTCTTTTTATCGAAACCATCAAAAAGGACTATCCCCTTTTTTTCTAAAAAAAGGCTCATGGGAGGATAGACATTTTTATCCGAACCTGTAACGGCAAAACCTAAATCACTCAGCATACAGGCAAGGGCACCCATAGCTGTTCCACATACTGCAATGAGATGTATCTTTTTTACATTTTTTTGAATTCTGTTGTTAATTAAATCCATTTCTTAACTCCATGATAAACGACAGGCTGTTACAAACCGGGGTTAGTTTTAATTTCAGCAACGCATTGAGCCGGGCAATTATATGCAAAAATTTATAGCAGTTTTTTGAATAAAACAAAACAAATACGATTCATTATATTTTAACACTGAGTTATGAATCTGGGGGACAGATAAATAATTACACTTTTTATTGTACTTTTCATTATGAATTGATATGAAAAATCAAGATCTTTAGGAATAATTATAATTTAACTGTGCGACACTACATACATTATATATAACTTTTTTATTTATGAATATTATATTTCTTGCTCTTACCCTTATTTCGTTCTTTTTTGCAGGATGGCGGCAAATAGCATATTCGCCTGTTGCTGGAGAGGACTCCCCCATGGCAATTTTGTCCCAGGCAATAATAGAATCTGCAACAGGTTCTGTGGAACTTGCCCTGGGTCTTGTGGGAGTAATGGCTTTATTTCTCGGTCTAATGAAAATTGCTGAGGAAGGGGGAATGCTGACATTTCTGGCCAGGCTTATACGCCCTTTAATGATACGTCTGTTTCCGGATATCCCTCCTGATCACCCTGCAATGGGAGCCATGATTTTAAATTTATCTGCCAATGCCCTGGGCCTTGGAAATGCGGCAACCCCTTTTGGCATAAAGGCCATGCAGGAGCTTGATAAACTAAACAAGGAAAAGGGGACAGCAACCGATTCCATGGTCCTTTTTATAGCGATCAATACATCAAGTGTAACTCTGCTCCCCACAGGGGTAATAGCCCTTAGGGCCTCTGCCGGCTCATCCGACCCTGCTGGAATTTTACCGACCACCCTGTTTGCCACCATAGGCTCAACCCTTACAGCCATTTTGGCAGCAAAATTGTACAGACATTTTTTTCCAGCCCCGGATATTGAAAAAACCGGAAATAATTCAGCAGAAAAAGATACTCCTGACCCGGAAGCAAATATGCTTCAGCCGGATACTTCTTATCCTTTATGGATAAGTATAATGGCTCTGGCGGCACTCGCAGCTATTGTTCCCTGTGCTGTTTTTTTCGGCAAAGCCGCTTCTCCATGGATTATTCCCGGACTCGTGGTGGGCTTTCTTATATTTGGAATTATTAAAAAAATACGGATTTATGAAGTATTTATTGAAGGGGCAAAAGAGGGGTTTAATGTTGCTTTAAAAATTATTCCCTTTCTCGTGGCAATTTTAGTGGGCGTGGGAATGTTTCGCGCAAGCGGAGCCATGGAGGTCATAACCGGATTTTTAGGAAAATGGACAAATATGTTTAACCTTCCCCCTGAAGCTCTTCCCATGGCTCTTTTACGGCCATTATCAGGTTCCGGGGCCTATGGAATACTGGCATCTGTTATCAATGATCCTGCAACGGGCCCTGACAGCTACACAGGATATCTTGTAAGTACCCTTCAAGGCTCAACAGAAACAACATTTTATGTACTTGCAGTTTACTTTGGCGCAGTGCAGATTAAAAAAATACGTCATGCCATGATAACTGCAATTACAGCTGATACAGCCGGTGTTCTTTTTGCGGTTATTGCATGTACATATCTTTTGGGGTAATAGATTTTCATATAAATGATTTCACTCAGCAGTGTCCGGTTAGAATCTTGCGGTAGGGGAGTTTAATTGTTTTTGTAGCGTATTTAATAAATTTCGTAGAATTTCTTAGTGCGGCGTAGCTAAAAAATTGCGATTGTTTGAGCGAGGCACGAGCGAGTTTCGCAATTTTAGCGGAGCAGACTTAGAAATTCAAGAAATTTATTCGCAATAGCTGAAAAAACAATTAAACTTCCCGCATTTTCTTTCTTGTAATTTTCTAACCGGATCTATAAAAAATATACGATCTGAAAATCCACAGCAAAACAACCTGTTGAGCCTGATTTCGCAAAACAGGTTGTTTTTTGTTTAAGCATTATTTATTACGATAATTGTATGCAAGATATTCTCTTCCGAAAACTTCCCGCTGCACCACAAGTTTTGACACCTGGGAAGTTCCATCTGCTATTTCAATAGCCATAACATCACGCAGCCTCTGTTCAAAAGGAAACTCCTTGGTATATCCATAATGGCCATGGAGTACCAGGCAGTCCCTTATGGCGTTTGTTGCTACTCTTGGAGCCATCCCTTTTATCATGGCGGCTATCATGGCTGTTTTCATCCCCTTATCACGCATCCATAATCCTTTGTAACAGAGAAGACGCACCGATTCCAGCAGGGTAAGATGCTCAATAATGGGAAATGAAACACCCTCGAAAGTGGCAATGGGTCTTCCAAAAGCATTTCTTTCCTTTGTATATTTTATTGTCTCTTCCACAGATACCATTGCAGGGGCTATGGCCTCTAATGACAAAAGAATCCGGCTGATATCAAAACCCTCCATACCCATGATAAAACCGGCACCCTCTTCACCAACTAAATACTCTTCAGGGATTTCCACATTATCCATAAATATCGAACCCCGGGCTATGGCGCGGCAGCCCATATCTTCATAGGACTGGCGGGTAATTCCCGGCAGATCTGTGGGCACAACAAAACAGCTTACGCCTTTAGCTCCCCGGGCAGGATCAGTTTTTGCAAAAACCAGTGCAACATCAGCATCCATCATAGAGGTAATTCCGGATTTCTCTCCATTCAAGATATATGATGCCCCCTTTTTCACGGCTGTGGACCTCATGGCCACGGCATCAGTCCCCGAACCCGGTTCCGTAAGGCAGAATGCAGGGAGACTATCCCCTGCTATAAAGGGTTCAACAAATTTTTTTACAATGGTTTCATTACCATATTCATACAATACAGAAGCCAGATGCCCCACAATAAAGGTTGACATTGTTAAGCTGCAATCACCCCTTGAGGTCTCCTCGGTTACAAGCCCTTCGGAAACATGGGATGCCCCCATACCTCCTTTTTCCGGTGACATGGTCATACCTATGAGACCCAGCTCCCCCATCATTTTATTTAAATGCCTGGGAAAGGTCCCTTCAGCATCCCATTTTGAATAATGAGGGGCCAGTTCCTTTTCAGTAAATTTCCTGACCATTTCCGACAGAGCAATATCTTCTTCTGAAAATTCAAAATCCATGAGTAGACTCTACCTCCTAACAAAATAAAGGGCTCGAATTTCTCCGAGCCCTTTATTTTTTAAAAAAATATTCACAGTAAGGTACTGTTTAAAACAATCCGCTTACTTTCCCTGTTTTTGTATCAACATCAATTCTTCTGAACGCAGGATTCGAGCCTGTTCCAGGCATCAGGCTGATTGTTCCTGCACATGGACAAAGGAATTTTGCGCCTGAATAGATAAGAATGTCACGAATGGGAAGTGTCCAGCCCTTGGGTACACCCTTTACTACAGGATCATGGGTCAGGCTGAGATGGGTTTTAACCATCATTGTGGAATAATCATTATATTGATCATCGGCCTCAAGCATTTTAGCCTTGGCTTCTGCTTCGGGAGACCAGCTCACTCCATCTGCCCCATAGACTTCAGTTGCAATTTTTTGAACTCTGTCCCGCAACTTCATTTCCAGAGGATAAAGATATTTAAAATCATTTTCTTCTTCACAGGCGTCAATAACAGCGTCTGCAAATTCCAGAGCGCCTTCGCCCCCTTTTTCCCAATGCCTAGATTCTGCGCAGCGGGCACCGGCAGCTTCAGCAACTTTTCTAACAACAGCTACTTCAGCATCAGTATCAGTATAAAAACGGTTAATGCATACAACAGGATTAATACCGGCTTTTCTGATGGTATTAATATGGTGCACCATATTTTCACATCCCTGTTCCAGCAGACCAATGTTTTCTTGTGTATATTCATCGGCCAATGCTTTACCAGCCACAACCTTAGGACCTCCACCATGCATTTTAAGAGCGCGGATGGTTGAAGTTAAAACAGAAACGTGGGGTTTTAATCCGCTGGCACGGCATTTTACATTCCAGAATTTTTCAAAACCGATATCAGCTGCAAAGCCGCTCTCTGTTACATGGTAATCGAACATTTTAAGACCAACACGATCCGCAATAATGGATGACTGACCAACAGCAATATTTGCAAATGGACCTGCATGAACCATACATGGCTGATATTCGGCTGTGGACATGAGTGTCGGATTAATGGTATTTCGCATAAAAGCAGTCATTGCGCCACCCACCTCAAGATCTCCGGTGGTAACAGGTTTGCCGCTTTTATCGAATGCCACGGTAATTTCGTCAAGACGTTTTCTTAAATCTGCAAGATCCTTGATAATGGCAAGAATAGCCATACATTCAGATCCCACTGCAATACCAAATTTTGACTGCATGGTATAACCATCAAAACGTCCACCCATTCCTATTGTAATATTTCTCAATGACTGGGCGCAAAAATCGATGATCCAGCCAAGCTCTACACGGGTGGGATCTATGTCAAGACGTCTCATCCCTGTGAGTCTTTTAAGCTGCTCGTCATTATAATTACGTTCATGCTGCATACGGGCGGTCATTGCAACCATTGCGAGGTTATGGGCATTCATGATATCGTTGATATCACCGGTTAGGCCCAGAGAAAACTCTGTCATGGGTATGAGAAGTGAATTTCCTCCACCTGCTGCTGTCCCCTTGACGTTCATGGTGGGTCCGCCTGAAGGCTGCCTTAAAGCACCCCCGACATTTTTTCCGCGCATCCCAAGACCTTCCATGAGACCCACTGAAGTAGTACTTTTACCTTCTCCCAAAGGAGTAGGTGTGATTGCAGTAACTTCAATATATTTTCCATCGGGTTTATCTTTAAGCCGTTCTATTATTTTAAGAAAATCCAGCTTGGCCAGCCTTCCCATGGGAAGTACTTCTTCAGGTTGAATTCCAAGTTTTTCTCTCCATTCGTCAGGTGTCGGCATATTTTTTTCTGCTTCTTCAGAAATCTGCCAGTCAGCCATTTCTACTGCATTATAAGCCATCTATACATTCCTCCTTTGATAATTAAAATATTAGCTGATGCGCCAGTCTGCCACAGCTTATAATCTGAATAATTGAACCAGGGTTACACAAAAACCGGATATTTTTTCAATACCACCCTGCCCTGTTGACTTACTCAGATGTACGTTTCATTTTTTTGTAATTTTATAAAATAACATTTAAACAAACTTATGGATGTTCAAGTATAGATTGTCAGGCAATAACCCTCTTTTAAAATTTGGGATAAGGCGTATTATGATACTCCAACGACCGATAACACCGCAAATTTATTTATATGAACATCTATAAGTTATCCAGAAAAAAATCTCTATATGTTTAACCAAAAAAATTACCATTAACGTTCATTTTTTGCAAGGTATTTGTAGGAAGTTGCATTTTTATTTAGACATCAAATGGGCAATTGTCTTTTCAAGACCATCTATGGATAGTTCGAACATTGGAAAAATTTCTTTAATAACAGAGATTGAATGGGTATAACCCCACATATTTTGCGGTATGGGATTAAGCCATGCAACATGGGGGAATACCTTTGCTATAAATTTCAAATGTTCGATACTCGGTTTCCCGCTCCGCTGGTGCACATAAATTGAACCATCCGTGGCGGACAGTTCATATGGAGCCATGCTTGCGTCTCCTACAATAATAATCCTGGTATGGGGATCAAAACGGACCATTTCATCAACCCGCTGGGGCTTGTGTATCCGTGAAGGATCTTCCCAAATATTGCTGTAAATGGTGTTGTGGAAAAAGTATGTCTTAAGTTCTTTGAACTGAGCTGAAGCGTAATTAAAAATAGTTTGAATCACAGAGATATAAGGATCCATGGACCATCCGCCATTATCTATTAAAATCAAGACCTTAAGACGATCTCTTAAACTCCGTTTAAAGATAATTTCAATCTCACCGCAATTTTTCATGGTATGATAAATCGATTCAGTAATATCAACCTGATCCTTAGGACCTGCTGGAACCATATTCCGCAGCCGCTTTAAAGCTTCTCCCACCATGGCATGGGTTAATGGCCCACGCAGGGAATAGTCCTTATACCTTCTTTCCATTGCAACTTTTACCGCAGATTTATTCCGTGAAACACCCCCCACACGCATACCGCCAGGATGATAGCCTGAATGCCCCACAGGGGACGTACCCCCAGTTCCTATCCATTTACTCCCTCCGTCGTGGCGCTCAGTCTGTTCTTTGAGTCGCTCTTTAAAATACTCGAGCAATTCTTCAGGCGTAAGCTTGTTTATTTCTGACTCGTCCATGCCAAGAGCCTGTGCTAAAAGCTTTGGATTTTTAAGCCATTCATCAAGAAGCGCCCTGGCCATATCTTCAAGCTCGACCCCCTCAAGATCTGGCATATCAGCCCCTTCAAAATGATGGGCAAAGATCTGGTCAAACAGGTCAAAATACCGCTCACTTTTGACAAGAATGGCTCGTGAACATGTATATAAATCATCAAGAGTATTTATATATCCCTGGCTCAATGCTTTTTGAAAGGCCAAAAATGAAGTAGGGCTGACAGGTATATCAGCATTTTTTAATTTATAAAAAAAATTGATAAACATTTTAAATAAGTCTTCTGCGGCTTGTAATATTTATTGCTCTTGCATAATCCTGACTTTTTTTAAACAAAATTCCCATGTAGGGGACATCCCCTTTAGTCAGGTCTTTTGGTTTAAAATCAGGATCCGCCCTTAACGCCCTAACCCAGTTTATTAATTCCCTTGTTGCCGGTTTCTTTTCAATGGCATCAATCTCCCTTAGTCTGTAAAATGCAGAAACAGCATTATCCATAAGTTTTGTATCGATATCAGGGAAATGTACATTAATAATTTTACGCATCATCTTGGGATCGGGGAAAGCAATATGGTGAAAATTACATCTTCCTAAAAAGGGATCTGATAAATCTTTTTTAGCATTGGAGGTGATGATAATAACAGGCCTGATTTTGGTAGGAACTGTTTTATCAATTTCAATAATGTCAAACTCCATTTGATCCAAAACATCCAGCATGTCATCCTGAAAATCGGTCTCTGCCTTATCGATTTCATCAATTAACAGAATTGTTCTTTTTTCAGCAACAAATGCCTGGCCGATTTTACCCATTTTAATATATTCTTCTATATTACTCACATTTCTGGTGGAATCACCAAAACGGCTGTCATTTAAGCGTGTCAGCGTATCATACTGATATAAGGCCTCAACCAGCTTCATACTCGATTTCACATTAAGAACAATAAGGGGCATTCTTAAATTTTCTGCTATGGCGTGGGCAAGCATGGTTTTCCCTGTGCCCGGCTCCCCTTTTAGTAAAAGAGGCATTTCCAGTGCCATGGATATGTTTACTATCTTTGCAAGTTCATCATCCAAAATATATCGTGTTGCCCCTGAAAAATTACTGTCGTTATTCTCCGGCATAACTAATAAACCTCATTTTTTTTCATGAATCTATCTGAAACTTCTCTTGTTAATTTTAAAACCCGGACAGCATGCTCAAGGCTCAAAGAGCCTGTGCCGCAGCTAGGAGTTATCAGAGACTGGGAAGCTATAATCTTTCTGTCTATCCCCATATCTTCAATTTTATCAATTTTAGCCTCCAAATTTGCCACAATGGAATCAGCCGTCTCTTTTTCTATATCCTCAGGATTTAATGTGGGGATAATACCCCATGCGACTATTCGACCGGATTTAAAAAAATCTATTACATCATCCGGATATAACAAAAATTTATCAAAAAAAGCATAGGCATCAAAGCTGACTATATCGGCTGGAGATTTTAAAACAATCGACCAGTCAGTGTTTGCACAGACATGTATTCCAGCCAGCCCTCCCTGCCCGTGAACTGCGTCAATAACCTCTTTAAGACAATTTGATATTTCATCACGTGTTATGCTTATAAAAGCAGATGACCCAAACCCTGCCAGAGCAGGCTCATCAAAAAAAACAATCGGCCGAGGGCCTAATTCAGAAAGGACCTGCACCTGCCATGCTGCTTTCATGGCCAAAAGTTTAACAGCGCAGTCCCTTGCCTGGTCATTATAAAAAATCATCCTCCCGTCCTGATCTTTCACGGCGGTACAAAAGGTTATGGGGCCTGTTATTTGTCCTTTTACTGCGACAGGAGTATTTGAAACCCTGGAGATTTTATCGGTGAATACAAAAAAACCCCTAGCCGTATCCCTGGTAAGAACAAAGGGGGATTTATGTAACTCTGTCTGGCCATCAACCACAGAGAGGTAATCTTCGTAGAATTGCAAAAGCTCTTTATTAAATTTTTCACCGGATGTATCAAGATAAAATTTATCCTGTTCAACAGTTAAACCGGGCAGCCCTGGAATAAACTGTTCTATCATCCCCTCTTCCTTAAAAACAGGGAGCTGAACCCACAGGGGAATTTCAGGAGTATATTTTAGCACCATTTCAATTGCTTTATCATGATCATCCACTGGAAGGCTCCCGATTAATAACGGAAGAAAACCTGGTTTAAAAGAATTCATATTGCAACCCTTTCCTTTTTTTAGAAATAGAAATAGTGGATAAAATTATAATCAGACAAGCAGATACTCAGCATAAAACTTTGCCATATTACACTCCCTTATTTTTTTTTACAAATGAAAAATTATTATTTTAGGGGAAGGCCTGGAATAAAAACGAGGTTGGTTTTATCTTGGACAACTTAGTACTGAGTATTGAGAAAAAACAGACTGTCTTCTTTATTCTCAATACTCACAACTTATATCTCATATCTTATATCTTAAAATGGCCGAAAATAAAACCAACCTCCAAAATTCGAACCCTGCATAGCCGGAACCAAAAAAAATTATCACGGAAACACGAAAACACGAAAATTTGAATGTTATTGTATCTCGTGTTTTCTATTTTTCGTGATTATTTTTTAGAGTTTTTGCCAGAAAAAATACAAATTTCAGAAGTAAGGCACTAATCAGAAGTAAGACATTAAGCGGACAATAGTGACTACTAATCGGACAATAGTGTCTATAAGGTATAAAAAAAGCCGCAGTTTGTGTGAAAACCTGCGGCTTAAGAAATGTGGAGAAAAATATTGCTTGATCCATTTAGTGGGATTATTCAGTTTAGTGGGATCATAGAAGATTATTCAGTTGTATGTATGGGAATCCATTCGTACCCGATGTATGGATTTCCTGAAAGGTAACCTCCGGTATTCCCTTTCACGAAAGCCCCTACATCTGCATCCTGGTCTTCGAAATATTCGGCTGTCTGAACATCCATATTTATGGGCATAAAATATTGCCCATGAGCCCTTTCCTTTATTTCAAATTTTGCTTCCGGTTCATTTTTTTCAGGTATAGGAACCGATTCGGACCTCCTTACATATCCACCACGAACAGCCCGTACATAACAATTATTCAGTTTATAACTGGCATTAATATGACCGGCATAAAAATGAACTCGCCAGGCATTATTTGTATCATCTGCATAAACAGTTGATGACCAATAACCTGACGGCGCTGTTTCGAAAAAAAATGAAAGATCAATGGCCGGATTACACCTTGAATAATCGACAATGGCGCCCAGCTCATTTCTGTCAGGAAGCCTCCAGTCATCATAATCTGCCAGGTCAAGATCATCGCAATAAATCAGAGCATTTTTCCAGGACATTGTTTCCGTTGTTAATTGTTGCCACATAAGTCCTGTTACTGTGTCTGTTACTGTGCCGTCACCATTATCTATCAGAGTACCTGCGGCCGATCCTAAAAACAAAAATGAAAAAACTATCCCTAAAATAAGAACTTTTTTCAAACTATTCCCCCTTAAGCTGATCCTTTGCAGGTTTGCGAACAGCACGCAGATAATGTCCATAGGACTTATGATCATGCTCCACATCACCCCCATTAAAATAAACGAGCCATGCGCTGTGGGTATACAAGGCGCAGGTGGTGGATGACCAGTAACCTGACAGCATTGTTGCTGGAAAATATTTCCTTTTTATAGACGGATTAGATGTCTTGCTTTCTATAATTGCGGAAAGTTCCTGAATAGTCGGCAGTCTCCAGTCATCATGCCCCCCAAACCAGGTTCTGTTAAGCTCGTTTATGAAATTTTCAGCATTGACTTTACCCCAAAGCAGGCCTGGATTCCCTCCGTTAATTGCAGGATTGCTGTTATACCAGCCATAAATATTATCGGAATCATGAAGGTTTGAATAATCTTTTACACCGTCCTGTGAATCTTTGACTTCCCACACAAGCCCTGTGAAATTATCCCGCACCATGATCCATTCTGCCGCAGAACCGGAAAGTTCGTTTCCGTTAGAATCGAGCTTTGCATAGGGTTGTTTTTTTAAAGCTTCAGGTAAATTTTCAGAACCTGAAAAAGAATTATGAAGATTTTCAGGACAACTGCCTTCCATGGGGTTTGCGGCAAAACTTACCCCAGCCATACAAATAAAAATAAAGAACGTAAAAAATAATAAAACTGTTTCTTGCATAGATACTCCATTGGGGAAAAAATATAAAATCAAAAAAATCGTAAGTATTCATCTGTGCTGATTCCAGACATGCTTTAGCATTATGCCTGAAACTATAGATGTCGGCTGAATAGTTACGAAAAATCTTTTAGTAACCCTGCGAAATATTATGGAATCATATAAGGCTTATCCATACGTAATATGTATGCAAAAAACATGCTAAGATTATACAATTTTTATCAT
>Ga0190313_1001509_pt1 | contig 12492 bp, 15 predicted proteins | sample 4870071011_MG_FD_169989 | JGI IMG/M metagenome (GOLD analysis project Ga0190313, IMG submission 169989) | Hydrothermal vent sediment bacterial communities from Southern Trench, Guaymas Basin, Mexico - 4870-07-10-11_MG | ecosystem: Environmental > Aquatic > Marine > Hydrothermal vents > Sediment ...
GTTTGTGACTTTTTACGAGTACATCAATTTTAAAAAAGGTAAAGATTGAAGTGATAAAAACAAAAGATGCTGTTAATCTGATTTTATTTTTTGCTCTACTATCTGCACTTGCCCTGCTTTATCCGTCAAATGCCAGTTGCTCGAACGATGAGATAAAAATTTTAAAAAAACAGATTGAAATTTTTCAAAACCGGCTGAAATATCTGGAAATAAAACAGAAAAAATCTGACGATATTATACAACGGCTTGAGATAATTGAGAAAAGCCAGGCAAAAATTAAAAAAGAGTCCAGGATGAAAGCATACTGGGAAAATGGGTTCAGGCTTGAATATAACGATCCTTCAAACAACAGGGATTACAGGTTTCGCATAAGAACCGGTTTGCAGTTTCGATATACCTATGTTGATACTGATGATGATATTCTTTATAATGGTTCGCCTACGGGAAAAAATGTTGACCATACTGAAAACTACTCCAGTTTTAATATGCGACGTCTCCGTTTTTATGTGGACGGCACTGCTCCAAATAAAAACTGGAAATATTATGTTCATGTTCAACTGGAACCCCAGAGTTCAGTAAACGTGCATGATGCATACATCCAGTGGCAAAAGTTCAAGGAGTTCAGGGTTCAGTTCGGGCGCATGAAAATTCCTGCATTCGGACTTGAATACTGGCAAAGCGGTTTCGGACAAAATGGAACAGACAGAACAATTTTTTCAGGTGATTCTGAAAATGATAAAGACCTTTTCGAAAACAGAACCTATGATTTTCCTGGCAGCAATGCAAGGCTGCGAGTTGGAAATCAGAGGCTGAAAAACGGATTTCCGACAGGAGGTTTTCTGCTTTACCGTTCCCAGGGATTTAATATAAACGGCTGCCTTGATATGTTTGAGCAAAAAGATTTTCTAACATACTGGGCAGGTGTATATAACGGACGTGATACAAGAGGTTACAGCAACACAGACGATGAGATGCTTTATACCATGCGGATAGGCATAAACTTTTTACCTGGTTCTGATCCCAAAGGGCCCATGGGCTCAAAAGCTTTTAACAACTATACTGCACAGGGCGACTACCATTACAACACGACTCCCCTTGCAGCCTTTATAACATCAGGTTTCTGGGATAATGATAAAACAAAAATCGCTTATTCCGTTATAAATGATGCTGACGAGGGTTTCATGTCTGAAAACAGCGATACACACGATATTGAAAATTACGGGTTTTCAGGAACTTTTCTTTTCAGATATTCAGGTTTTTCCACTGACCTGGAATATGCCTGGGAGGAATTTATTCAGGAAGGGTCAGATCGGGAAACCTGGCAGCGATGGGGAACACGTTTAAACATTGGTTATTTTATAGTTCCGCAAAAGTGGGAGCTTGTATCAAAAATTGCATATGTTAAACGTATAAACGATAATGATCTGGAAAATTCCATAAACAGCGGGCTTGGACTTGTAAAGTTAAAAGACGGCTTTACTGTTGAGGATAATCTGCAGCAGTATATTCTGGGGATAAACCATTATCTCGATGGATTTAACCGGTATATTACCGCTGATGTGTGCTGGTACCACAGAGGGTTTGACAAAGTCAGCGCTCAGGATGCCTTGGCTTTGGGCCTTAATCCCATGCATTTTGATTCCAGCCCGGATGATCAGAATGAAACACGGTTAAGGATAATGTATCAATTCCTTTTTTAAAAACAGATATTGAGAGGCATAACTAATAATTGGACATTCTGGAGATAGAGGTTAAATTTCATATCCGTGATATCAGCACAATAAGAGACAGAATTATCACCCTTGGGGCTGAAAGCAGCGGCAGGATTTTTGAAACCAACATCTGTTTTGAAGACAGCGAAAAGAATCTTTTTAAAAACAGATCTCTTCTAAGGTTGAGGAAGGACAGCAGGACAAGGCTTACCTTTAAATCTTTGCCCCACACAAAAAATCAGGACAAAAATGCTGATTTTAAAATATTAAGGGAACAGGAGGTTGAGGTCAGTGATTTTGCCGTCATGAAGAGCATCCTGGAATCCCTTGGTTTTCATAAAGAGATTGTATATGAAAAATGGCGGGAAACATTTGTTTTAAATGGAGTCAATCTATGTATCGACGAAATGCCATTTGGAAATTTTCTTGAAATAGAGGGTGAAAAGGAGGATATAATAGAAGTTGCTGCAAAAACAGGCATGGCATGGGATAATAGAATTCTGATTAATTACCTTCATATGTTTGAAATAATAAGACAAAAGTTTAAACTAAAATTTAATGATATTACATTTGAAAATTTTAAAAACATAAAGTTGAATATCCCGTCGTCTCCTTCACCTTTTTGGAGCTGATTTGTGGGATAATCAGGAAGATACTATGCTTTCCGTAATGACACTCAACCTCAGGTTTGGGCTTGCAGATGACGGGCCTAATAGCTGGGAGTACAGAAAAAAAGCGCTCACCTCACTTTTTGCTGAATATCCTGCCGATTTCATAGGGTTTCAGGAGGCAAACGATTTTCAGATAAAATTTTTAAAAACAGTATTGCCGGAGCATAATATAATAGGCAAAAGAAAGCCTGCGCCGTACTTCTGGCAAAACAACATTATATTTTATAAAAATACATGGGAATCTGTTTTTTACGAACATTTTTTCTTAAGCCCCACTCCTACAATTCCAAGCAGGTCAAGAAAAAGCAAATGGCCCAGGCAGTGTACCATGGGAATTTTTAAAAAAAACGGGCTTGAGCTTATCTGTATAAATACACATTTTGATTTTGATGCATCTGTACAGGCAGAGTCTGCAGGAATAATAATGGACAGGCTTTTCAATATGCCGCAAAAGACGCCTGCGATTCTCTTGGGCGATTTTAATACAACCCCCAACAGCTCATCATATAAAATGTTTACGGGTCATGACCAAAATATTAGACCAACAAAATTAGACCAAAATATTAGACCAGCAAAATTAGACCAAAATATTAGACCAAAAAAATTATATTTTCAAAATGTTTTCAAAAATCATTATCCCGGGACTCATCATGGTTTTACAGGAAATCAAAACGGAGGTCATATAGACTGGATTCTTTACAGAGGCAGGCTGGAGGTGAAAGATAAAAGAGTGATAACCGATTCATTTAACAAAATCTACCCGTCAGATCATTTTCCAGTATATGCGACCTTTAAATGGCAATAAAAATTATTTTTTGGAATCGGGGTGTAAATTTCTAACACAATTTACCGTGGCATTCAGAATACCACCCGCTTCAATTACAAGATTTTTGCATTCAACTTTACCTGAACAGCTTCCTGTTGAAAGAATTATCAATTCATTTGAAACAGCTATATCTCCTTCAAATATGCCGCCAACGGTAATGTCGCTGACCTTGGTGTTTGCATAAACAGAGCCTTCTTTGGCAATAACGACTGTCTCTCCTTCAAGAGTGCCTTTTACTGTACCTTTAATTATCATTTTGCCTTTGGTTGAAACCGTTCCTTCAACTGTAAGCTCTTTATCAATAATAGAAATATTTTTTGATTTATTCGCCACAATCTATCTCCTGAATAATAATTTAGAAAACAGTCTCTATTCTTTATCAACCCGGACGTCATCAACCAGGACGCCAATTTTAGTCTGTTCTTCCATAATGTTTTTATTTAATTTTTTTTCCTGGGCATCCTTTATATTCAATGCCGGAGTACTCACAGCAGGAATATCCGCCCCAGGCTTTGGAGCAATTTTTACAGGAAAAACCTTTTGAAAAAACAGTTTTTCTTTTGAAGAAAATATATAAACAGATACCCTGTCAAATTTTGAAGGATCAATTGTAATTTTTTCCTCAAATCTGAGGAAAGTGTAGCGTGATATGGAAAAATAACGCCCTTTTTTTATGTTTAACGGCTGACCGTCCTTTAACTCAACCAAAGGAGATACAAGCCACTTGTCCCGGGCGACCTTATCACTCTTTAAAATAACAAAAGCATATCCTGAAACGGGCTTATTGTTGATAGTGGTGTTTATTAATTTGAATTTTGACTTTATTATATTACGATCGGAATCATATGAAAATAAAAATTCTTTAATATCAACTCCTGTTGATACTTCAGACTGACTTGAGGCTGTATTTTCTTTTTTATTGTCCAGCTTTTTTTTCGAGCTTTCACCAATAATTTTATTAGAAGCTTTTTTTTTAGTTACACTTGCCGATTCATCCTCTTTTTTTGCAGCAGATTCTGCAACAACAAGCCGAACCATGAGCATGTCCTTTTCATCCTGCAGCGCCGCTGTCTTACCCCTTAGAGCATTCAGCTCTTTTTTAAGCTCCAAGTTTTCGCCAATCCTATTTTTACCTAAAAACACAAGTAATATCAGACTGATACATAAAATTAAAATAATTAGAATATTTAACGTCACTAATGTCTTAAATTTTCTAACATAAAACATTTCTCCGTATTCGCCGACAAGTATTAATGTCCAATGCTTTTTCCGGAATTTGGTTTTTGGGATTTTTAACGTTTTTTCGTTTTTCTTAAGATTATTTTTAAGGTCTTCCATAATTCACCTTTTAATGGAAATCTTAACAATGTCTCCCTGTTTTGCTGAAAAAAAACAACTTGCATCTCCGCAGTTTAGAGCTATCTCTATATATCCGCGGCTGCCTGTAATAACAAGGGGTTTATTGGGTTTAACATCGGTATATTTTTCTGAAAGACCACCAATTTCACATCCGCCAACCTGAAAAACAACCTTTTTTTTTCTGTTTTTAATAAAATGGTTCAAATCTGTTTTTTTTATATTTGTAATAAGGTTTCCAAACCTGTCCACAGAAATAATAGCTCCCACGAGTTCCCCTTTATATGAAACATATGGCTTTTCAAGATTAATCCGCTTTACATCCTGTTGTAATATTAAAGGACCAAATTTTTCTAATTGAACCCCCTTTGATATATGCGCTGCAACCGGCGCAAATATATCCCTTCCATGAAACGTAGGGCTGACACAGTCTAAAAAATATTTTTGATTTTCAACTTTAATTATTGATTCAACATCTCTTTTTTCCAGAATAAGAGACAAGACACCGTTATCCGGAGCCAAAAAAAAATGGTCTTTTAGTTTAACCGCCAGAATAGCTCTCTTTGTTCCTACTCCGGGATCGACAACTATAACATGAACTGTTTTTTTTGGAAAAAATTTATATGCGGATTCTATTAAATATGCTGCCTGAACAATATCCTGCGAACCCACATTGTGGGAAATATCCACAATTGTTGCGCAAGGGTTTACAGACAGGATAACCCCCTTCATTACACCTACATATTCATCAATATTGCCGAAATCGGTTAGCAGAGAGATTATGGACATTTTGCAAGGTTCTCGTTATGAATTCGGCTTGAAACCGAGATGGTTATAAACTTCGTTAGAAGCCCTTCTCCCTGAAGATGTTCTCAGGAGCAGACCGATCTTTAACAGGTAAGGTTCAACAACATCCACAAGCGTATCAGTTTCCTCCTGCAGCGTTGCAGCTATGGCCTCAATACCAACGGGGCCTCCATTATAAAATTTGATTATCGTTTTCAGGTATCGCCTGTCAAGATCGGTTAATCCTTTTTTGTCAACACCTTCAAGCTCGAGGGCTTTTTCAACTCTTTTTTTTGTGATTATCCCGTCTGCCATAACCTGGGCAAAGTCTCTAACCCGTTTAAGAAGCCTGTTGACTATTCTTGGTGTTCCCCTGGATCTTTTAGCGAGTTCCAGAGCACCCGGCTCATCAATTTCCACTTCAAGCAGGCGCGCCGATCTTTTTGCTATTATAACAAGCTCTTCTTCTTTATAAAAATCGAGGCCACGGAAAATGCCGAACCTGTCACGCAGGGGAGCTGAAAGCAGACCAACCCGTGTAGTGGCACCGATAAATGTGAAACGCTTTAAACGAAATCTATGGGATCTGGCGTGAATCCCCTTGTCGAAAACAAAATCAACGGCAAAATCTTCCATTGCAGAATAGAGAAATTCCTCAACTGTTTTTTGTATTCTGTGAATTTCATCAACAAACAGAACATCTCCTTCCTCAAGACGGGAAAGAAGGCCGATAACATCTCCACCTTTGTCAAGGGCGGGGCCTGAAGTTACGGTCAGGTTTCCGCCCATTTCATTGGCAATAATATGGGCAAGGGTAGTCTTTCCAAGACCGGGGGGGCCGTGAAAAAGAATATGATCCAGTGGTTCATTGCGCTGGATAGCTGCCTTGATTGCAATTTTAAGAGTCTTTACAACTTCTGTCTGACCAATATAGTCTGAAAGCTGCTCAGGCCTTAAAGAGATAATGTCAGATTCCTGATCAACCGGAAGGGGAGCGTTGTTAACCAGTCCCTGAGGATTTGAAGAGTATGTAAGTATTTTATCGGTCATTGGCTGTCAGCGTTTCTGTAAATTTCTTCAAACAGTTCTTCAGATGTTGAAGCTTCCGGCTTTTTTTTTAAGGCATGGGTTATCATCTGCCTTGCCTCTGCACTTTTATACCCCAATTGATCAACCAGAACCGTTAAAACCTGATCTGTTATTCTGTTATTAACATATTTTTCTTTAACATCTTTTAAATTTGTCAGAGAAAATTTACCGACTTTTCCCTCGAGAGAGGCAATAATCTTTTGGGCTGTCCTGGCGCCTATGCCCTTTAACTGTTTTAATCTAAAAACATCTTTTGCCTGTATTGCCCCAGCTATTTCTGAAACAGGAAGATTTAAGGCTTTCACAGCCTTTATAGGGCCGATGGCTTCAACTGAAATGAAATGTTGAAAAAATTCTTTTTCCGATTCAAGATTAAAGCCTATTAAAACCGGTTTTGGCTGTCGTTCTGTTTGATGATAATATATAAAAAGGGAAAGCTGGTCGCCAGGAGAACTGTTTTTCAAATTCTCCATAACAAAGGCCGGAAGAAGAACCTCGTAACCTACCTGATTTGATAAAAGCAGTATCCGGTCATCATTTTTTTTTAAGAGTTTGCCTTCAAGATAACCAATCATATTATAAAAAAAGTCCTATGACCGAAAAAGACCTATTAGAGCCATTGCTATTGCATCTGAAGCATGAAAAGGGCGTATGGGATCATGCAAATTCAGATAACTTCTAACAGCCTCTTCTAACTGTGCTTTACTTGCATTGCCGTTTCCGGTTATTATCTGTTTTGCTTCACGGGCTGGAATCTCCACAACAGGCACGCCCGCCTTACATCCTGCCAGTAAAATAACACCTGAAACCTTACCAAGAGATATCCCGGATTTAGGGTTTTCCCTTAATGAAAAAATATCTTCAACAACCATTAACTCCGGGGTTTCATCCTTTATAACTGAAGAAATGCCGGAAAAAATCTGTTCAAGCCTGTTGGGCAGGGAATGTTTTTTGGAAGTATTAATGCTTCCGTACGAAAAACTGTGAACCTTAAGGCGTGAACCACTCACAACACCTACGCCTGTTGCGGCAAGGCCGGGATCTATGCCGATAACCTTTATCATCCCTTATTATTCTTAAAATCCTTTTATCTTTTGTTTCGCTATGGCTGCTTCATTGGATTTAGGGTGTTTTTTGATTAATTCCTTTAAAATAAGACGCGCATTGGCATTATCACCGATATTATTGAATGCAAAACCCTGTTTTAAAAGAGCTGAAGGGAGTTTGTTTCCCTTTGGATATTTTTCAATAACTTCCTGATATTCAAGGATTGCTTTTTCATACCATTTTTCGCGGTAATAGGTTTCTCCTATCCAGAACTGTGCATTATCGGATTTCTTTGATTTTGGATACTGCTTTAAAAATTTAAGAAACCCCTTGCGCGCGGTTTCCAGTTCATTATTATCCAATGCCTGCTTTGCGAACATGTATAATTCGTCTTTCCCAAGACTTTTATCTATTTTTTTGTAATCTTTTTCCTTATAATCATGAACAGCCGATGATTCAAAATTCAAATATTTTTCTATGCGAGAAATATCAGCCTGTGCTTTTTCTATTCTTTTTTCTGTTTTATTTTTTGATGATTTGCCGGAATCTTCAAAAGCCTTGATACGCTGCTTTAATAAAAAGTCGGATTCTTCCATTCTTCCGCTTAAAAGCTGAAGTTTATCTTTGAGTTTGTCAATATTTACATAAATCCCGGCAGATTTATTTTTAGAATCCCGGGTTATTCTTTCCATATCCGGAAAAACGTTTTCCATCTGTGACTTAAGGAGCTTGACCTCTTTTTCAAGTTTTGCATTTTGAAGCTGCAAAGAGGCCAGACGCTCGTCCAGAATAACCACATCCTGTTGCATGGCGCAGCCACTAAAAAGAATAACCGAAAATATAATTCCTGTGAAAATTGTTTTTATAGTCATATAATATTATTCTATTATGAGATGAGCTCGTCTATTCTTTGTCCATGCCTGCTCATTATGCCCGTTATCAGTGGGGCGTTCTTCTCCATAACTTATTGTGTTTAAACGAGATTCCCCAACGCCCAACTCTACAAGAAAAGCCTTTGCGCTTTGCGCTCTCCTGTCGCCCAGTGCAAGATTATACTCATTTGTGCCCCTCTCATCGCAATGCCCCTCAATGGTTACAGAAGCATCGGTATTTGCCTCAAGCCATTCAGCCTTTTGTTTTAAAACAAACTGTGACTCAGAAGTTAAAGCCGAACAATCAAAAGCAAAATTGATATCATTATTTATAAACTCCTCAATTGCAGCGAGTTTATCGCGCTCTGCTTCTTCCTGTCTCAGTTGTTCCTCTTCAATAGCCTTTTGTTTTGCCATCTCTTCTAATTTTGCTTTTTCAGCAGCAACTTTTTCAGCAGCGGCTTTTTCAGCGGCCAGCTCTTCCTGGGATGGCTGGTCAGGAGCAGCCATCGGTTTTTTTGCACAGGATACAGTAAAAAGGAAACCTGCTAAAACAAAACAAAGAGCCAGCCTTACCCATAAATTTTTTTTCATTTTTTTTACTCCTTTATAAAAATAAATTCCCATTTTTTTAAAACCTTGGAGACCATTTTGGATTTGTCTGTTCTCCAGGCATTGACAACAACTGCCTCTGATCCGTTCCAAAAGCAGTCATAACATAAATTCTGGAAGCCCCCCCACGTGTCGAGCTGAAAACAATAAGACTGCCATCCGGAGACCATGAAGGGGATTCATTATTTCCTGCACTATGTGTCAATCGGACAGGAGGATATTTGCCCGCTGAATCAATCACATAAATATTAATCTCGCCATTTTCTATTGCTGAATATGCAATCTTATCACCTTTTGGAGACCATTCCGGCTGTGTATTGTACTTTCCCATGAAAGTCAATCTTGCAGTCTTACCCGAAGCAATATTTTTAATATATATCTGGGGAGTTCCCGCTCTTTTGGAAACAAAGGCCATCTTTGTTCCGTCAGGAGACCATGTAGGAGACAAATCACTGTCTCTGCTTCTTGTTAATCTTTTATTGATTTTTCCTGTTCCGGTCAACAGATAAATTTCAGGATCCCCTGAGTATGAAAGCGATGCTGCAAGTTCAAATTTTCCTGGCACCCATGCAGGAGTAGAATTTGTTCCTTTAAAATTAATTAGATAGCTCTGCCTTTTATCCAGACTTTTAACAAAAATATCAGGGTTGCCCTTTGCAAAAGATGTATATGCAATCCATTTTCCGTCCGAAGACCATGCAGGAAAGAGGGTGATACTATTAGAATATGTGAATCTTTTGGGGTTATAGCCGTCAAAATCAGAAATATAAATCTCTTTTTTGCCTGTGGAAGTGGATAAAAAAGCAATTTTACTGTAAAAAACCCCTCTGCTGCCGGTAATGCAATAAATAACTTCGCTGCAGAAACGATGTATCACCTTCCTGGAATTATTTATAGTGGTCTTGTAGCTTTTTCCCAAAAGCATTTTTTTATTTACAGTATCGTAAAGCCTGAGTTTAAGCTTTATCGATTTGTCAATTATTTCGACATTCCCTGTAATAAGAAGTTCGACTCCGGAAGCTGTCCATTTTTTAAAATTCAGCCCGGGGGGGGCTGCTTTCGAACCATTGCCCGACGTTAATATTTTGTTGTGAATCATCGAAAAATAGCTTGTAAATTCAAGGGATTTTCTAAGCAATTCCCTGTTTTTTACGGCCTGGTCAACTTCATCATTCCCCCTGTTTACAGCGCTAAAAGATGAAATGGCCATGGGAATTTTACGCAAAAAAGGGTTGGTAATATCAATATAATCATAATCTCCAAGGCAGCGTCCGGAACTTGCGGCAATAAAAACTATTAAGACAAACAAACTTTTTTTAATACGACTAATTAACATAATGATAAAAATTAACCTATTTTAAGCCCTTGGGTCCAAACCTGATCCCTATTTCCACGATTGGAAGATCAACCCCCTTTGGATGCGGTCTGACCGGATCGCTTTTTTTAATTGCTTTTAATGCGGATTCGTCAAGGTATTTATTTCCAGATCGTTTATCAAACCAGATGTCTTTTATCCTGCCGTCAGGCATAACTTTAAATGCCACTTCAGCGGTAAGGTCAGAGTGATTGCCTGCAATGGATTCTGAAAAAGCCCAGTTTTTTTGAATCTGATAAGCAATTTCAACCCTGTAAATATCTATGATTTCAGCGAGCTTCCTGGAGCCTGATGGCCCAATAGCCTGCTGTACCTTTTTTTTATTAGAAACAAGCCCGCCTGTTTGTGCTTCTTTCTTTAAACTTTCTATAGCCTTGACAACTGAGTCCGGTCTGTCCAGCTCAACCTTTTTTTCCAGCCTGTCCATGGCGCTTTTAACAACTTTTGATGACTTAAAAGTTCTTTTTTTAAGGGATCTTTTAATTTTTTTCTTTTTTATACCGGTTTTAACATTATCTTTAGTCTTGATATTTTTTTTAGCTATGGTTTTAAATTCTTTTTTTGATTTTTTGGAAATGGTTTGATCCGGCTCAACAATCTCTGCTTTTTTGCCCTTATGATCACTTATTTCAGAATCATAAATTTTTCCTGAAAAAGACACAAGATTAACATCAATCACAGCGGGCAAAATTTTCCGGCTTGATAAAGTGCCGGGCATTATAATAAGTCCCAAAATCAAAATAATATGTAATGCTATTGAAATGCCAAAGTATACTATTAATGACCGGAAGCTTTTTTCCATGCTTAGGGACAAATCATTGACGGGGTGAATACTTTCTATCATTAGTTTTTATTTTTGAGCAAACCCTTAAACCGATATCTTAAATGATATATCAGTTAACTTTTTTTAGTTTTTTCAAGCTCTTGCACAACAGGTTCGGTTAACATGCCAAGCTTTTCAACTCCGGCTCCCTTAATTTCAGACATAACACGAACCACTATTCCGTAAGATATATCCTTATCGGCTTTAAGGTAAACCTCTTTAACAGATTTACTTTTCAAAAGCTCATTTAATTTTTCTTTTAAAAATTCGATGCTTACCTGATATTTATCAATATAGACATTATTTGCCTTATCAATTGTAACAACTATCTGCTCTTCATCCGCCGGGAGCAGTTCCGACGATGCCTCCGGAAGCGCCACGTCAACGCCCTGGGTCATCATGGGTGCAGTTACCATAAAGATAATCAATAAAACAAGCATAACATCAACAAAAGGGGTAACATTGATCTCAGACATAAGGCTGTTATTGCTGCTGCCGGAAGTCATCATATGCTCTCCTTTGAATGTATAATATCCCTCTCAATAATATTGAGAAAATCCGCTGAAAAACTTTGCAATTCGGATTCAATTATTCTTATTTTATTCATAAAATAGTTAAATGCAATTACTGCGGGAATAGCTGCCCCAAGCCCTGCTGCAGTTGCAATAAGTGCTTCTGAAATTCCAGGAGCCACAACAGCAAGACTTGCAGAACCTCTGACACCGATTCCGTGAAAAGAGTTCATTATACCCCATACTGTTCCAAACAGACCGATAAAAGGCGTTGTGTTGCCTGTTGTGGCAAGGAAAGGAACCATTTGCATCATCTGTGTAACCTCTGTATTGGTGGCTCTGCGCAGCGCTCTTTCTACATTATCAATTCCGGTAAACTGAAACCCCGGGGCAGCAGTCTTCACCTCTTTTATACCCTGCTTTTCACCTGACTGCTTTAATTTTCTCAGCTCTGTGTAACCGATGCAATATATTCTTGCAACAGGACTGTTCGGCAAGTTTTTTGCCTTTGAAAATGCTGAAGCCAGATCCCTGCTTTTCCAAAAATAGTTTGTGAATATAACCGATTCTTTAAAAGCTTTTCTTATATATCGATGTTTAATAAGCATAATAGCCCATGATGTAATTGAAAAAAACAGAAGGAGAAGAAGAACAAACTGTACCATAAGACCGGCATTACTTATCATGTGAATTAAATCTGTGTTATGAAAAACCATATATCTCTCCATTCTTCAAATGTTTTTAAATTCTTCTGTCAAAACAAACCAGTTGAAATTTTATAAGATTCAGACAAATAAAACCTGAACAGCGT
>Ga0190313_1001510_pt1 | contig 12486 bp, 10 predicted proteins | sample 4870071011_MG_FD_169989 | JGI IMG/M metagenome (GOLD analysis project Ga0190313, IMG submission 169989) | Hydrothermal vent sediment bacterial communities from Southern Trench, Guaymas Basin, Mexico - 4870-07-10-11_MG | ecosystem: Environmental > Aquatic > Marine > Hydrothermal vents > Sediment ...
CTCGTTATATTCCAGATAACATCATCGTTGTTTGATTGCGTTGTATAATCCCACGAGTATTCGCCTATTTTTGTTAGGGTAAGGGCTTCAATATTTACATTTTCAACTGCAGGCCCCTTGTTGTAAAGGTAGAAATTCCTCGTATCGCTATCTCCCGGGAACATTATGTTCGCATACATATCAATGTAGGTTCCGTTATAACCGCCCGCATTCCAAGAATCTGTGGCATCGTAAGGCCCGAGGGTTTCAGGCATCACCAAAATTCCTTTCGCATTAAGGGCCAACTCAACGCTCCTCGTAACATTGAGCCATCCGGCGCCCTGGGTCATAACATCGTATGAAATATCATCGGCTCCGCTCTTCAAAAGTGCCTTTGCTGTGAATATATCCGGATAATAACCGTAGGTCTTCTTATAAGCCTGGTAAATCATCGCTAAACCGCCAGCGGTTATGGGCGTAGCCATAGATGTTCCACTTCCCCACTGCATATGCACATAGCCATCCCCTATTTTCTTGTAATTTGTGCCGTAGTAATCGTTTATGTAATCCACGATTGAACTATAGGTATTTAGTGCCTGAGCAGTAAATGCAAGATAGCCAGTGGCAATTATATCCGGCAGAACCTTTCCGTTCGCAGATGAGCCGCGAGCGGAGAACGGAGTAACATCACCATATTTTGATTCGTGATTCGGATTATCCCATCCGAGGTACCTGCGGTAGGACATATCCACACCGGCACCAACCCCTATGGAACTTGTCGGATCAGGAGTGGTTACCGTCCCATATCCGGGGCCTCCGTTACCGAGGGCTATGGTGAACGAATTTGTAGGAGTAACATTATATGCTTCCATAGGATAAATGCGTATAATATAATCTGTAATTAAATCAATATAATGCCAACCATCGTTATGTGCCGCCGACCATCCGAACGAGTTGGAAGTTATCTGGGCATTTCCATCGTAAAGCGTGGAGCCATTCCCATCGTAACCTTCCTGAGTAAATCTCCATATATCAAAAACATTTCCGTAGAATGGTAGAGGTATAAGTTTGGCTTTGGGGGCCATACCTATCGGCCAACCATTGAATAACCTACCTCTACCCAAGGCAGAGGAGGCGCACATCGTACCGTGGGTGTATCCGTAGAAAAACTCTCCTATGAAGGCCACAAGGTCACCGTTACCCGGTACTCTGAGAGGAAGGCCGTAGTATGATGCATAAACATCCGAATAGGGTATTGGCGTCTTTCCATCCGCAATGAAGTATATCATCCCACCTGACCAATCGGGGTAACCGTCACCTCCGTTCCACTTATCCACATACTGACCGGAGGATGAGTTGTAATCATCGCGGTAACTAACGGGAGAGGAGATATTGCACGGCTTCTCATCAGTGAAATCATGGTCGTTATCCAAATCAACATAAACGGTATCGTAGACATATGGCTGGCTGGAATCAACAACCAATACACCGACATTCCTCGGTGCACGCGAACCATAGAAGTAGTAGTAATAGAGGTATCCATCTATATGGTATCCAAAGTGGTAATGGCCACTCTTGGATTCTATTCCCTCCACCTTGTAACTTATACCATCATAGGTTATGTATCCTCCTGTCGCAGTCAAATTGGCGGATGTGTTCACATAGAAGGATGAGGGCCATACCCCAGTGTAAGGAATGCCCGAGGGATCAAAACCGTATTTTCCAGTTGCAAGGTAAAGTTCCATAGAAGCTTGGTCAAAAACTATAGGCCATCCGTAATATGGAGAGGTTGCGTTCTCGCAGATCGCATAACTATCAATAAGTTCTGCATTCGCAAAATCAAAGCCCGTATCTACTATCGCTATATTTACACCTTCGCCGGTTATGTTATATGTGTTCCACACATATTTTGCCCCATGGTGCTCTGTAGTGCTTATATCTCTTCCGGTCCTTATAACATTTCCGTAAGTGCTTTCCACAGCCCTATTCCAATCAAACCTTTGCTCCACGGTGAGTTTGGGTGCTTCAAATATCGCCTTAACACAGTCTAGCTTCGCTATTTTGGGAAGCAATCCTGCCTTAACGGTGATCTTCGGTGTCAATATCCTTCTGTGAGTTTTCGGCCACTTGACCTTTCCGTACGGATTATCAACGCCTATGCTCCTGAGATAATCTCCGAGCTTGTATATATCCGTAGTTATTATGTACACCTCAACCTCATCATCCTTAGGCATCTTCAGCAAAGAAGGTTGTATTTTCTGCGGAAAGTTCAGAAAATCCTTCCCAAGAATTTTCTCCTCGGATGCCTCTTCCTTAGGATTCTTCTGCACTGCAGGTATCACTTGCCCGAAGGCAACGCTGAACGCACTAAACACCAGCACCAACATCAATCCCATTATCAACGATTTTTTTAGCGATGGGCTCATATCTTCACCTCCTTTGAGGTGTGCCGTTATCAACTTAACTTATAAAAACATTTTCCTTTATGTTGCGATGTATGTACGCCATTTTTAAATATTGCCTCAGATTTCTCTTACTCTGATGAGGAAAAAGATACTGATAGCCAAACTAGGCTTGGATGGCCATGATAGAGGCGCAAGAATAGTGGCCCGTGCCTTTCGGGATGCGGGCTACGATGTCGTATACACGGGAATAAGGCAATCGCCCGAGATGGTTGTGAACACCGCTCTTCAGGAGGATGTCTCCGTTATTGGAATAAGCATACTGTCGGGGGCGCACCTAGTACTGATAAAAAAACTCTTAGAACTTATGGAGGAGAAAAACCTAAAAATTCCAGTTGTGGTGGGCGGAATAATACCTCCTCAAGACATCCCAAAGCTCAAAGAGATGGGTGTTGCAGAAGTTTTCGGATCAGGAACTCCGACCTCAAAGATCGTGGCTTTTGTAAACAAAATTCTCGGTGATAAATATGATACCTGAAGGATTTTTTGAAGGAGATAAGAGGACACTGGCGAAATTGCTTACCATGATAGAGGATGGCTCTATTGACTACGAGCAGTTCTACTCGGAAATTTCCCCCCGAATGGGTAAGGCACACATAATAGGGATAACCGGTGCTCCTGGCGTTGGGAAAAGTTCTTTGATAGGCGCTCTTATTAAAGAGGCGAGGAAAGAGGGGAAAAAGGTGGGGGCCATACTCATTGACCCTACTTCTCCATTCACAGGCGGTTCGTTGCTGGGCGATAGAATAAGGATACAAGAACTTGCGACAGATGATGCTGTTTTTATAAGGAGCTTTGCGTCAAGAAACTCAAAGGGAGGCCTCTTCAAAGAGGTAAGAATGGCCGTAGATGCTATGGATGCCTTTGGCTTTGATTACATATTCGTGGAGAGCGTTGGCGTAGGACAGGCGGAATGTGAGATATACGAGGTTGCCCACACCACACTGGTTCTGATATCTCCGTTCGGAGGAGATTATGTCCAAATTATGAAATCGGGGATAATGGAGATAGGAGACATATTCGTCATAACCAAGAGCGATTTGGGAAATTGTGAACTGATGAAATCGTTTGTTGAAAAAGAGATTTCATCCAAAGAGGGTTGGAAAAAAGTTATTTGTACCTCCCTGCAACCTCCAAAAGGAATAGAGGATGTGTATCTGGCCATAAAAGAACATAGAGATGTGGCAAGCAAAAATTACGGGATAAAGGTGAAGTGGAGCATAATAAGTGCGATGCGTTCAATTCTTGAGGATATGCTTGATAACATTGATGAAGAAAAAATAAATTCGGCTGTTAGGGAGGTTATGGAGGGAAGGATGAGTGTTTACTCCGCGGCGAAGAAAATTCTCCGAGAGGAGGGAATAGAGTATGCCCGATGAGAGATTTATGAAGATTGTGGAACTGGCAAAAAGAAGAGGATTTTTCTGGCGCTCCTATGAAATATACGGAGGTATGGCTGGCTTGTACGATTACGGACATTACGGCGCTCTAATGAAAGACAATCTAATAGAGATGCTGAAGGATTACTATGTGAATAAGTTGGGATTCGTTATGATAGATACCCCAAACCTCGGAGCGGAGGAAGTGTACATCGCTTCCGGCCATGTGGAAAAGTTCGGAGATTACATAGTTGAATGCGAGAAATGCGGGTTGATGAAGGCGGAGGATGTCCTTGGATATGTGCCGAAGAGCGAGGACGAACTGAAAGATTTGAGATGTCCCAAATGCTCCTCCCCTCTCATCCCAAAAGGTGTTTTCAGTCTTATGTTCAAGACGAATTACGGCCCCTATATGGAGAGGATCGCTTACCTCAGGCCGGAAACTGCTCAGGGAATATTCGTTAATTTTGATAAACTGTACAGGTTGGCGAGAGAAAAGATTCCGTTCGGCGTTGTGCAAGTTGGCAAGGGCTTCAGAAATGAGATCTCGCCAAGGAATGCCCTGCTCCGGATGAGAGAGTTCAATATGTTTGAGGTGGAAGTTTTTCTGGATGATAAGAGAAAGTGGAATTTGGACGAAGAGGTTCTTAGATGTACACTTTATCTTATTCCGAAAAACGGTGCGGTGAGATTGATGAGCATAGGAAATGCCCTCAAAGAAGGAATAATTGGAAGCGAGGCTATGGCGTTCTTTATGTATTCAACTTATAAACTTCTTCTTTCCGCCGGAATCCCCGAGAAAGCCATAAGGTTCAGACAGCACAGAGAGGATGAACTCGCCCATTACGCCAACGATTGCTGGGATTGCGAGGTTAGATTCGGAGAGGATTGGGTGGAGGTCGTCGGAATAGCGGACCGCGGAGATTACGATTTAAAGAGACATTCCGATTACTCGGGAAAGGATTTGAGGATTTTAAAGGAACTCGGAGAAAAAAGAAAAGTGAAAAAAAAGGTTGTAAAGGCAAATATGAAGGTTCTCGGCCCAATTTTCAGGGAAAGGGCGAGGGAGGCGGCGAAAATCATAGAGAACTCCGATGGCAATATAAAGGAGGTTTTTGGTGTAGAATTGCCAGAGAATGCGTTTCGGGTTGAGATTGTGGAAGAGGAAATATCACACGAAAAATTCTACCCCGTGGTTATAGAACCTTCATATGGCGTTGACAGAATAATCTTCGGAATACTTTACAATTCCTATTATGAGAGAGAGGAAGGATACAGGGTTCTACGCTTGCCACCAAAAATCGCGCCGGTAAAGGCGGGAGTTTTCCCGCTAGTAAACAGAGATTCTCTTCCGGAAATCGCTATGAAAATAAAGAAAAAACTCTCTGAGGAAGGAATAATTTGCTACTACGACGATAGCGGCTCCATAGGGAGGAGATACGCCCGCGCCGATGAAGTGGGGGTGCCGTTCTGCATAACTGTGGATTATCAGAGTAAAGAAGATTCCACGGTAACCATAAGGGAGAGGGATTCCACTGAACAGAAAAGAGTGCGTATTGATTCTCTTCCCGAAATTCTCAAAAAACTATGTGAGGAGAAAATAAAGTTTGATGATCTATGATTGACGAGAAATTCTATGCGGAAAAGATTGCGTATATATTGATGGAGAAAACCTCAGAAATTGAAGACTGTGCTATAGGTTTTTCGGGAGGTCTTGACAGCGGGATTCTCGCCTATCTTATTGAAAATTCAACTCTTTATACTTTGGGAATCAAGAATTCAAAAGATGTGATCAGAGCAAAAGATGCCGCAAAAATTTTGGGCCGAGAATTGGAGATCATAGAAATAGGGGAGGAAGATGTGCTTTATGCGGCAAAGTTCCTGCTTCAGGAGTTCGGGGAGATGAGCATAGTGGAACTATCCTTTGAAATACCCCTCACCGTATTATCAAAACACTGCAAAGAAAATATAATCGTTACCGGTCAAGGTGCGGATGAACTTTTCGGCGGATATAAAAAATATATCGGAAATCCTTCTCTTATGGGTGAAGATTTTAAAAAATTGGTTAAACTCACGAATCCGAGAGAGATAAAAATCGCTGAGAAATTCGGAAAAAAACTCGTTTGTCCATACCTCTCAGAAGAACTGGTATCTCTAGCCCTTGAAATTCCCGTGGAACTTAAAATAAAAAACGGTGTCAGAAAATACATACTGAGGGAGGCGGCAAAATTGCTTGGAGTTCCCGAAAAAATATATCTCGCAGATAAGATGGCCGTGCAGTATGGAAGCGGAGTCATGAAAATTCTCAGAAAGATGGCCAAGAGATTTGGAGTGAAGGTCGCGGATTTACCGAGAATTATTATTAAATGGCATAAAAATCAATTTTTTCCCCGTTCAAAATTTCTTTGAATCCGATGATACCATCCTCTTTGTATCCCTCCGGAACTATTATTATTAACCTGGCATTTTCAAAATACTTTTCTGCTTTTTTCTTTAGTTTTGTCAATTGTGCAGAGAGATTCTTATCACTCCATTTGATTTCACATAAAATGACTTCTTTATCAAACTTCACAACAGCATCAATTTCCTCGCCTTTTAACCACCATCGGTATACAGCATAATTTCTTGATAATTCCTCCCTTACAATATCTTCAAAAACTTTCCCAACATAACTTTCAAAATTTTGTTTAAAATACTCAAGAGGTACAAGCATATTGCCCTCCTCTATGTAGGATAGAAATGGATATACAAACCTAAACCAAAAAGCAAAGAATGGATCCGAAATCTCATATCTGACATTTTTTCTAGAACCCTTTGTACCCCATGGATAAACTTTTCTTATAAGTGCAAGATTTTTGATTAAATTTTGCAAGTAATATTCCAATGCATTGGGCTTTATACTTACATAGTTTGATATCTCTGAAAACCTCGTTTTTCCATCGGCGATCGCTTTCAAAATGGAAAAATACACTGTACTCTTTCCTAGTTCGGATATTATCATATTCGGAGGATCATCCCATACATCTATCTTCTTAGAAATTATGTCTTTTAATGCATCTTCTGGCTTGCTGTATTTTGAGAATTTTTCTAAATAACCTGGAGTTCCTCCCGACATTGAATAAAGTCTGATGCGATTTTTGAAATCTGTATTGAAAAATCGCTGTGCATACCTGAATTTCAATGGTTTAAGATTTATGTTTAGAGTTCTCCTGCCATAAAGTGCCCCTGCATAAGAGAACATTTTTTCCATCATACCAATTGACGACCCTAATAAAACTATCTTCGCTTTGGATTTGTATTTAATGTCATCTATCACACCCTGCAATATACTCGGAACCGATGGCTGTACTCTTAAAAATCTCTGGAACTCATCTAATATAAGAATTTCATTTCTTTCCATAACTTCTCGGAATATCTCTTCCCAAGATGCAAGCGGATGTATGTTTACTCCCGAGGCGTGGAGTTTCTTAATAAGTTCGTTTTTAACTATCTTTTCATCACCATAATACACATAGAAATATATCCCTTTATTTACAGTCATTTTGACTAAGGTTGTTTTTCCTACTCTTCTTCTGCCTGTTATCGTTATTAGAGAAAATTCATCCTTTTCAAGTTCCTTTTTTAGCGCTTTGATTTCATCCTCTCTATCCACAAACATCATGACTCGTCATGCCATAATGAGTTATTAATTTTTTGTCATAGGCGTACAGTAAACCATCACAATAACTATATTACTTCAAACAAACGGCAATACAAAAATTAAAAATACCCTTCCCGCCATGCCCCATCCGATGAGTTCGGAAATCAGGATTGGAATCGTGGTTAGTGAGTTCAACTACGACATATCCATGATGATGCTTGAAAGAGCGAAAGATCATGCGGAATTTCTCGGGGCAAAGGTAGTAAAGATCGTTAAAGCACCGGGGGCTTTTGAAATTCCATTGTGCGTAAAATCTCTTTTGGAGAGGGAGGATATTGATGGCGTAGTCACACTTGGCGCCATAATAGAAGGGGAGACCAAGCATGATGAGATTGTGGCTCACAACGCGGCGAGAAAAATAGAGGATTTAATGGTAGAGTACGGTAAGCCGGTTGCTTTAGGAATCACCGGTCCTGGCGAGAATCGCTTACAGGCGGAGGCACGCATAGAAAAGGCGAGGGATGCTGTGGAAGCCGTCGTAAAAATGGTTAAGAGATTGAGAGAGGTGCAGTAATGTTCCGCTACGGAATAGCGGGCATACCGCTATCTTCCAAGGGCCGAACCTTAGAGGATGCTATTAAAGAAACATATCGTTTGGGATTAGGTGCGATAGAAGTTCAGATGTTTAGGATGCACATAGAGGAATTGCCCGCGCTGGAAGATGCTGGCCAAAGAGTAAAGGATTTGGAAGATAAAATAGTCGTGGAGGTTCTCAGAGCGGACGAAGAGGGTAACTACAGACCTGTGGGAATAGATGTGACTTTGGAGGAAGAGGATATAATTCTCCAACTGTACTGGAATCTTGCAAAAAATTATGAACATCTTAGCAAGTTGGGTGAACTTGCCAAAGAACTTGACATAAGATTATCTATTCACACTCCGTATTACATGGATTTGCTTGGGATAAGTGAACTTTACGAGCAAAGTATGAACTATGTGCTCTGGACCGCGAGAATCGGTGAGGCCATCCAAGCGGATAGAGTAGTTTCCAATATGGGATTGTACGGCGATCTTAGCAAAAAAGAGGCCATGAATCGTGCAATAAAAACGGTTAGAGAAATAAAGAAAATGCTTAAAGGAATGAAAATAAAGTTTTCGCCTGAGAATACGGGTAAAAGAGTTGTTTTCGGTTCCTTGAGCGAGATAAGAACTCTCTGCAATAAAACCAAGGTTGAACCAACATTTAATATGCCCGACCACCATGCCAGAGAACTTAATCCCGATACAAAACAGCCAGGATACTTCAAATCATCAAGAGATGTAATTAAAATATTTGATGAATTGCAAAATTATTGCAAAGATGGTTTGTATGTTCATTATGCTGGCGTGGAACATCAGGCGGGAAATCTCGTTAGATATCTCCCAATAAAAAAAGGAGATTTGAAATTTGATTGGGTGGCTCAAGCCATGTTGGAAAGAGAGTACGACATCACCCTCATATCAGTATCGCCGCTTTTAGAGCACGATGCCGATTACATGAGAGTCATCCTGGGTAGACATCTTGAGAAGAGGATTTTAAAAGAGGAGAAGAGGAAGAAAAAATGAGCGTGTTTGAAGATGCTCTAAACCACATCTTGGATAGGGTTGAGGATTCCTGCCGTTCTGTGAGCAAAGATAGTGTGAAAGAAATAGCGGAAATAATTGCAAAATCTCCCAGAATATTCGTTTACGGCTCCGGCAGGTCCGGAGTTATAGGTAAATGTTTCGCAACTCGCCTTGTGCAAATAGGAAAAACCGCATACTTCATAGGCGAGAGCACCACACCTATTATCAAAAAGGAGGATTCTGTGGTTCTAATATCCAATACGGGAAAAACAAAATCCACGATTTTAGTGGCATCCATATCCAGGAATCTGGGGGCGGAGACAATATGTATTACTTCATCTCCCGATAATCCCCTCGCCAAGATTTGCAACAAAAAACTAATAATAAAATATAGCAATATCAATCCTGACTATGCGCCTCTCGGAACAGTATTTGAGATTTCTTCCCTCATAATTCTTGACTCCCTCATAGCGGAACTTATGAAAATATTGGGCGAGAACGAGGAAAGCATGAGAGGGAGGCATGCGATATGGGTGTAATCTTTGAGGCACTTGAAAATGTCCTCCCGTACATAACGAACATAGAAAAGATGAAAAATATCTTGAGAGACTGCGATAAATGTGAAGACGCAATAAAATATCTGGAGGATGAAATTGCAAAAGCAAACGATGTAACAATCAAAACGGATTTGAGAATCGTTCTGAACGAAGTTTTAAGGATGTGTAGAAAATTTCACACCTAAAACTTTATATATTTGTACGGCAATATCTTCTTCATGCGCGCTGGTGGTGCGGTTAGGGTATTGGTGGTTGTTATACTTATAAGTGCAGCGATACTTTGGAGTGTAACTATAAATACTAAACAAAATTGTGGTGGATTTTCCGCATCTGAAAATTATATAGTGAGAGATTCCAACTTCACAAAGGTGAGCGAAGTGGAGTGGACAAATGGCACATCATCAAACCCAATTCTGGCTCTAGTTGGAAGTATGGGAAATGCGATAGTTGTGATTGGAGATACTGATGGAGATGGCAGTTGCGAACTGGTAAGTACTTCCTCAGATCAGAACGAAACATGGTTATTCCAGTATGAAAGACAAGGCTCTCTGAGGCTTTGGGAGTATGATGGTAACTCCTTTACCTTAGTTGATGAGAAGGTGTGGCATGGGAATAACAAAACTATCGGCGGTTATGCGAATGATGTAAGAATATTTGAGTACAACGGAAATAAATATGTTATAACAGCAGGAAGCATACAATCTGTTCCATCTTATGCCGATATAAGAATTTGGAGGTACTCGCCAAATGGCTTCACATTCGTTTCTAATTACACTTGGAGACATTACAGCGATAAGAATAGTACCGCAAACTCCGTGGTTGTTGGCGATGTTAATGAGGATGGCGTACTTGAAGTAGTAACGGGTGGAGAAATAAGTTGGAAGGTCGGGAATAATGACAATAATACTATGGGATTCCTGACAGTTTTCAGATTGAACAGCGATCTAACACTAACAAAGCTTGATGAAGTTATAATAAGCGATAATGAAGTATACGCCACGGGAATAAGTGATGTTGAAATAGGAGACATAGACAATTCTGGAAGTATAGAAATAATTGCTGGCGGATGTTACGGGTTTAACGATAGTGGTGTTGAGAGAGCCAGAGCCTCCATCTCCATATGGAATTTTCACGATAACTTAAGCAAAATAAACGAGGTGCAGTGGATAGATATGGAAAGTTGCGGAGTTTTGGACATAGTGCTTTACGATTTTGATCACGATGAAATGTATGAAATTGTGTCTGGCGGAGCAAACAAAAAACTTAGTGTGGCTGGAGAGATTGCTGTTTGGTCCTACGACCTTCAAGAACTCGCCCGTACGCAGTTTTTCATAAATCCGGGTGGACAGCCTGGCAATCTAAACTGGGATTGCTTTGCTTCTGATATTGAAATATGGGATTTTGATGGAGATGGCTCTGAGGAAATAATAGCAACAGGCGCTTCAAAAGGACCTCCTCCACCGGGTGCGAGTGGAAATACTTTCTGGGGATACCTTGCAAGTTTCACTTTTTCCGGAAGTTCGTTGGTAATGGATGCAAAATACTACTGGCTGGATAAGGATTTAACCCATATTATGAAAGCGGATTCAGCAGATATTGATTCGGATGGAACAAGAGAAATAATAACCATAGGATATACCATACAGAAAATTGATAACCGGCAACAGATGTATGCGAAAATATGGGTATGGAAATATGTTTCCACAGTCCCCGAAATACCCTATCCTTGGATTTTCTCAGTAACAGCCGTTTTCTTTGCGATGGTATTTAAGCGCAGAGAAATCTAAATACCTTTTTTCCATTATCTTTTTATGACTTGGTCCTCAAGACTCCTCCGCGTTGATTTGAGCAGTAAGGATTGGAAAATTGAGAAAATTCCAACGGATATTCTTGAAAATTATGTCGGTGGAAGAGGTTTAGGTGTAAAGTTGTACTGTGACCTTGTTAAAGATGCAACTATAGACCCTCTCTGCGATGAAAACCCCATGGTTATAACGACGGGACCAGTTAGCGGTATAGCGCCTATGAGTTCAAGGCATGAAGTCGTGAGCAAATCCCCACTTACGAGGACTATTTTTGATTCAAATTCCGGCGGAAGTTTCAGCAAGGATATGAGGTTCGCGGGATACGATGCTATAGTGATAGAGGGCAGTAGCGAAAGACCAGTTTACCTGAAAATTGAGGATGACTATGTGGAAATTCTTTCAGCAGAGAACCTCTGGGGAAAAAATGTATCGTATGTTTATGAGAGATTAAAATCTATGGGCTCGGTCGGCTGTATAGGGCGCGCAGGCGAGAAAAAGATTCTCATCGCTAACATAATGTTTGATGGTCATCATGCTGCGGGTCGTGGGGGTTTGGGTGCAATAATGGGTTCAAAGAAACTGAAGGCTATCGTCATAAAAGGAAGCAAAAAACCTGAGATAAAGAATCCTGAAGAGTACCGCGAGGCGATAAAGGAAATAGATCGTCTTTTAAGAGCATCAACACCCCTACAAAGAGGATTGAAGGTATTTGGAACTCCAATTCTTATAGATATAGTAAATTACTTGCATTCTCTACCCGTGGCTAATTTCCGAAAAAAACATGCGGATGAACTTGGAGATATCTCCGCGGAGAGTGTTTTGAAGAGAATAGAAAAAAGTTCCGCGTGTTTCGGATGCCCAATAATGTGCAAAAAATACGATTCGCAAGGCAGAAAAATGCCTGAATATGAAACGCTCTGGGCATTCGGGCCGAACTGCGAGAACTACGAATTTGAGAGCATAATAAAAGCGTCAAATCTCTGCGATGATTATGGTATGGATACGATAAGCGCTGGTGCGACAATAGCCGCAAAAAAAGAAATTGAAGGAAATTGCAAC
>Ga0190313_1001511_pt1 | contig 12484 bp, 10 predicted proteins | sample 4870071011_MG_FD_169989 | JGI IMG/M metagenome (GOLD analysis project Ga0190313, IMG submission 169989) | Hydrothermal vent sediment bacterial communities from Southern Trench, Guaymas Basin, Mexico - 4870-07-10-11_MG | ecosystem: Environmental > Aquatic > Marine > Hydrothermal vents > Sediment ...
TTATACTACAGGTTATAAGTATGTCTACGCCACTTGCCTATTGTAACAAGTAAATTGATAGGACGGCAACCCTGCAATTGTGCTTTAGTTTGACAACCTTATTAACTTTCATTAAAATACATTTATGAAAAAACGGATTTTACAACTCGCATGGCCTGTTATGGTTAGTTCGCTTCTAAATACAACATTTATAACAATTGATCTCTTTTGGTTAGGTAAATTGGGGAAAATTGAAATTGCCGCTGTTTCAATAGCCGGTGCAATTATGGGCATAATTTACCCTATTGCAATGACCGTATCTTCCGGTACATTAGCTCTAATTGCCCGTTTCAAAGGGAATAAAGATCCCGTAGGGATAGAAAATACAATAGTAAATTCTCTTCTTCTCTCCTTCATCCTGTCACTCTTGCTTTTCATATTTCTTTTCCCCTTTTCCACTCAAATAATATCACTTTTCAAACCGGAACATATGCTTATTTCCTATACATCACAATACCTTCGCATAATGTTTATAGGATTGTTTTTCCTCATCCCGTATATAAATACAAATGCAATATACTATGCAATTGGAGATACAAAGACAGCAATGTTCATAGGAATTGTTGTTAATATTGTAAATATTATTCTCGATCCGATTTTGATTTTCGGTCTGCTCTGGACACGACAAATGGGAATCAAAGGTGCCGCACTTGCCAGTATAATTTCAAACCTTATAGGTCTTATAATATCCGTCATAATTTTGATTAATCGAAAGGTCATATCTATCTCTCTCATAAGAAGAACACAGATCACATTTCAATGGATTAAGAGAATTTTGAAAATAGGTATTCCCTCCTCACTACAAGGAATTACAAGACCATTAACGGGAACCCTTCTCTACCGCATTATAGCGGTTTACGGAACAAGTGCCATAGCAGGATTCGGTATAGGCGTTAATATCCTCGGATGGATGTTTATCTATCTTAACGGATTTGCAAGCGCTTCTTCAATTCTGGTAGGACAACATATCGGTAGCGGGCAACATAAAATGGCTGAAAGCACTGTATGGCATTCTACAAATCTTGGTATGAGGATTCAGGTTCTGTTCTCTATTATCTTCTTTATATTTGCCTCTCATATCATAAGGCTTTTTAATAGTGATCCGGGTGTAGTACGCACGGGAACGAGTTATCTCCGTTTTATCTCGCCCATAATCTTAATCGTAGCTGCGAATATGATGATTAGAAGTGCTTTTCAGGGCTCCGGAGATACAAAACCACCCATGATCTCTTCTTTGATTGCCAATTGGGGAATTAAACTCGGATTAGCATGGCTTTTTTCTATCATTTTCAAAAACAATATAGTTTTTATTTGGATTGCAATCGATCTTTCTGTGATTTCCGAGTTCATTATCCTTTTTCTTTATTACAGAAAAAAATACTGGCTTACAAAAAAGATATGATTAATCTACGGTAATTGTCTTCGATATATTTCTCGGTCTATCGGGATTTCTTCCGTTTTCGACTCCGATAAGGTACGAAAGTAACTGTAAACCTATTCCTGCAAGTATGGGTGATGTATAGTATTCCGCGTTATCAAGCGGAATGAAGTAGTCGCTAATCTCCTCTATCTCTTTATCGTACGGAGCAAACGTATATACACTTCCCATTCTGGTTTTCACCTCATTGATATGTGAAATTATCATATCCTTATCTTCTCCGGTGGCAAGAAATATAACGGGATAATTATCGTAAACAATGGCGAGGGGACCGTGTTTGAATTCTGAGGAATACATGCCTTCCGAATGAATATACATAACCTCCTTCATCTTTAATGCCCCTTCCATTGCAATGGGATACATAATACCGTAACCAAGAACATGTACATCCTTCTCGTTCTTCAATATTTCTGCAAGTTTTTCGAGATGTTTTTTTTCTTGCTTGAGAAAATCTTCAATAAGTGACGGTATCTCCCTCATACTGTCGGTACTCTTTCCTGCATAAGCCATCGCGAGATATAAAAATACGCCGCATTGATTTATAAATGTTTTAGTTGCAGGAACGCTGATCTCAATATCGGATACTATTGGTAAAACAATATCGGCATTATAGGCAAGTGTAGAACCAAGAACATTTACGACACCTATTACCGTCCCATTTACTCTATTTTTAAAATAATCTACGGCATTCTTGACATCTTTTGTCTCTCCGCTCTGCGAAACAGCAATAAGTACATCTCCATTCTTTATGCAAGAACCATACCTTTCAATGAAATCGGCAGCAAATGTCGCATTGATATTCAAACCGTTTATTTTTGAAAAATAGTATGTTCCCAATCTACCTGCGTGATAACTCGTTCCCGAACCTATTAAATAGATATTCTCCGCATTTTTAATTGCTTCGATAGCCTTTTTATACGCATCGTGTTTTTCTACCACATCCAATAAATTACGGAATTTTTGAGGAGATTCGAATATTTCTTTTTCCATGAAATGACTATATCCGTCCAGTTTTATTTCTTCGACATTAAGATTGTTTATTTCAGGTTTTCTTTCGATTCTGTTACCATCCAACAACGATTTTATCTCATAATGATTGTAAGTAAACTCCACATATTCATTATCAAGAATAGGTATAATACTGTCTGTGTGGTCGAGAATGGAAATCAAATCACTGGATGCACATATATAACCATCTGCAATCCCGAGGAAAAGAGATGACCCCTTTTTTACCGCATACATTTTATCGCTATTCACAGGGGTGGCAATAAAAGCATAATCTCCGTTAAGCCTGGTATTGGTATTTATTATTGCTTTATTAAAATCACCCGTATTCGCCATCTCCTCTTCGAGAATATGAATTATCATCTCGCCGTCATTGGTTCCCTTTAAATCATGCCCGTGGGAACGAAGTTCCTTTATCAAACCGTGTGTGTTTACGATATTCCCATTATGAGCGCCTACAATTTCACCTTTGCAATCTGCATGGGGTTGTGCATTCGCTTTCGATGGAGCTCCGAAAGTCGCCCATCTGAGTTGTATAATTCCTTTATAACCGCCTTTTTCTCCAAATTCAAACTCTTCAGATACCTCTTCTATAGTTCCCTTGTCTTTGAATATATCGTAACTAGCATTTTTATCAAAAACTGCAATACCTGCCGTGTCGTATCCTCTATAGCTTAGTCTTTCACCTGCCTTATTTAGTATCCTACCTAAATTATCATTTCGCTCTTTAAACACTATACCGAAAAAACCACACATGTTTACCTCCAATGGGAGATAGTATCATATTATTAAAATATTTTCAACATTAAATCTTAATGACTGATGTTACAATTATAACCGGATTCAATAGAATATTTTTCATATTTTATATTATGTACTATCTATCTCCTTATTGATTTATAACATGTTTTCTGCTATATTCCTTCCATGATTATGATTAGTAAATTAACAAAGAGCTACGGAGTAAATGAGATATTCAACAATGTTTCATTCTCCATTCCCGATGGGAGACATATCGGTTTGATTGGCGTCAACGGATCGGGAAAAACGACTCTCCTTAATATTCTCTCGGGAAATGAGTATTTTGAAAAGGGAGAAATGGCTGGAATAAAAAATAAAACGATAGGATATCTTCCCCAAATTCCCATATTACCGGAAGAACTTACCGTTTATCAATATATGCTTTTGAGTTTTGAAAAACTTTTAAATTTAAAAGAAGAAATGGAATCCGAAAAAGATCCGATAAAACAACATCTTCTTAATGAACAATTTGAACATCTCGGCGGCAATCTTATCGAATCGAGAGTAGGCAAAGTTTGTTATTTTCTTAACATATCAGAAGAATTGAAAAAGCAAAAAATATCCTCAATAAGCGGCGGAGAAAAGAGCCGTATTCTCCTTGCACATATACTTTTGAGCGAACCCGATATAATTCTTCTTGACGAACCCACTAATCACCTCGACATCGAAGGCATAATTTTTCTTGAAAATTTTCTCAAATCCTATAAAGGGACATTTATAGTTGTGAGTCATGATCGCCAATTTTTAAACAATTGTGTAAATTATATCTACTATATAGAGAACAAAGCGATAAAAATTTATAAGGGAAATTATGATAAATTCGAAACAGAATACGAGCATGAAAGGCAACGACTCATAAAGATGCACAAACAACAAACAGAGTATATAAAAGAAACAGAAGAATTTATTAGAAAACATATAGCGGGACAAAACACAAAACAGGCTCAATCTCGAATAAAAAGACTGGAGAAATTGAGGCACATCAAACTCCCCGAAAAACATTCTGCACCGGCATTCAAATGGAATGAAACTTTCAGAAGCGGGAATGAGGTCTTGCATATTGAGAATCTCTCCTTCAGTTATGGCTCCCGTAAGATTCTCTCCAATATTAATTTTAACGTATATGCCGGTCAAAAAATAGCAGTAATCGGTAAAAACGGTGCGGGTAAAACAACCATTCTTAAACTGATAAACGGTGAACTTACACCGTCTTCCGGTAACATAATCAAAGGAAGTAATATCAATATAGGTTACTATAGGCAAGATTTTCACTTTATCGAAAATGAAAAAACACTTCTCGAGATATTTCTTAATGATACGGAATATTTCACTATCGGCGAAGCACGTTCTAAATTAGCTCTTGCCGGTTTTTTTGCCGATGACATAGAAAAAAAATGGAGCGATCTTAGCGGAGGCGAGAAGGCAAAATACATGATATTAAAACTTACTGTGGAAAAACCTAATTTGCTTTTACTTGACGAACCGTCAAACCACCTTGACATACAATCGGTGAAATATCTAATCAATATGTTGAATATTTTTTCCGGAACCATTATATTTACTTCACACGACAGATCGCTAATTAAAAATGTAGCTACAGATGTTATTTTTATTAAAGACGGTAATCTTGAAACCTTTGATGTCTCCGGCATTGATACTGCTTTCAATGAGATTATTACACCGATACAAAAAAGAAAACCGGTATCCGGGAAAAAACCTGACAGAAAACGACAGGTCCGCATTATAAAGGCTTCAATAAGAGAAATTGAAAATGAAATCGATGAAATAGAAAAGAGAATAAGTGAAATAGATAGGAAGTTTGCAGATCCTCGAAACAATTCGGACTACAATAAACTTAATAATCTTGTGAGAGAAAAAAAACAATTGGAAAATAAAATCAAAATATTGTACAATAAATATGAATCGAAAATAGAGGAGCTATCGCTTTATGAATCTTAAATTTTCATGCGATATGATGCTTTATGATGTTGCAAGATGGCTCAGGTTTCTAGGCTATGACACCGAATATGCAAGATACAAGAGAAGGGATAAAAGTCGCATTTATCTTACTTCCAATGAAAAATTGAATGATGTTTTCTTGCTAAAGCACGGCTCATTATCAGAAAAATTGCTAACACTTGAGAAGGAATTTCGTATCATTGAAAATGCTCGACCTTTTACCCGTTGCTCAATCTGTAATATACAACTTGAAGAGGCTACTGAAAATGACATTGATAATCTCCCACCATTTGTTAAAGAAAATTTCAATTCATTTAGAAAGTGCCCTAAGTGCGGAAGATTATATTGGAAAGGTTCCCATTATGGGAAAATGATTGAATTCTTAAAGAATCTATTCCCAGATCTCCTTAATCTCTGATCGTTCACTCTTCCCTTTGTTCGGTTTTTTAGCAGCTTCCTCCCCAATATTTTTCCCTTCCGATTCTATGTATTCCTTGATTGTCAAACCGCCGAATTTTGATTTGATTTCCTTAGCATAATAATTGGCAATTTGTCCGACGGTAAAAAAAGATTTAAGAAAAATATCCCTATCCACTTCATTTATCATGTAAGCGAATGAGAATGAAACAATTCCCTTTGTTCCTTCTTCATTAGTGATAATGTTAAAGGCTCCGGTCAGACTTTGGCTATTCAATTGTAGAAGATAAGAAAGTAGTTTCTGCTCAATAGCAATATCAAAAATCAAATTAGAGTATATATTAATGATTTTTGTTCCATCTTCGGAAAGAACCATATTGATGTTTACGATGCTCTTATCAAAAAAAGTCCCTATTTCACCATTTTCATGCAAAAACAAAAATTTTTCTATCTCTTTTTTACTTTTGCCTTGAGATAGTATTCCAATCAAACTATCTCTTAACTCATCCAAATTATTTTCTTTTCCCATCTCCGTATTCCAGAACTATTTTCCTGTTTTTAACATTGATATAAATATTAGAAATCCCTTTTTGTACAAAAAGATTGACGATAGGTAACGAAATATACTCGTCAATCATTTTATTTACTCCTCTCCTTCCCATCTCCCTATCGTATGACACTTCAGCAATGTGTTTTATAACATCGTCCGAATACTTTATTTTCATGTTGTATTCCTTCGAAATACGATTGAGAACCACTTTTACATTTCTTTTAGCAACCTTTGCCAGCTCAATCGGCTCTAATTTTCTAAAAACCACTACATCATCTACAATGGAAAGTAGCGGTTTTGATATCCCCCTTAAATAATCTTCGTAGTTAATCTCTCCCTTTGAATTTATAAAACCGATTTTTGCATGCTTATTCGATAGTTTGTCGGAAGGTATAAATATCACAGTGTATTTGGAAAATAAATGGATCTGACCGTCTGTGCCGGGAAAACGCCCCTTCCCGAGCGCATCCACCATAAAATTTACAATAGACGGGTGAGTAAGATCAATTTTATTAAATACAATCACTCCTTCTTCGCTTTTATCTCCGTTTATCGATCTTATGTTGTGAGAAAGAATATCCAGGAATTTATCAAAATCCCATGCATCCTGATAAAGATCCATATCAAAATTAAGCAAGTTGAACTTACCATCGGAAAAATATTTTGCAATGGCTTTTGCCATGGAATACTTCCCCGTTCCTACGGGACCTAAAAACAGAAATACGCCATCAGGACGCTCCGGTTTAATATCCAATCCCAGTTTTACCATTCTCAATACACTCATAACTTTCTTTCTCGCTTTGCATTGCCCCGGAATATTCCTTTCTATATACTTATCCAACAGGTTCAGCCGTTTGATTTTATTGTATTTTTGCTCATCAAATCCTATTTTCGTCATTTCCGCATTAAATTTATTCAAATTTATATTAAATGACTTTAATAGTTCCGATATCTTTTTATCTTCTGCAAGGGCTAAAAACAATTCGGGGGAAGTTACTTTTTTATTTTTATTTTTTTGCTTAATCTTAACGGCTCTTTTCAATATTGATTGTATATTCTCTGTAATTATAATTGTGTTTGAAACCCTTTTCTTCCCAATCATCTTTTCAGATCTCAAAGCACTCCCGATTTTTCTAATAGGAATAAAGTGTCGTAATAGGTTATTTTCTTCGGATAAAAATGCAGCCATCAAATGATAAGGAGTCATTTTTCCGCCATGCTCCAAGGCTATTTCTTTTGCTTCTTTAAAAATCTCCAGAGAACTCTTTGAAAATTCATTAAGTATTTTTTCTTTCCCCATTATATTATTCCTTTAAGTAAAAGATAAAATTTGTTATTTTTATTTAAGTTTATCTCATATTTGGCATTAATATCAAATCTGTTTTCGACTATCCAAAAATCGGCTGATGTGGCAATTTCAGAATTGTTTCCGTATGAATCGAAAAGAAAACCAAACCATAACTTTCTGAATTTTAACATTCCGTATATCGAATAAAACAGATTCCCGCCAGTAGGAGTTTGATGTTTCCCTATTTCACCTATGATAGAAAACGGACCAAATCTAAAATTAGAATACCCTCCCATAATATAATCGTTAAATTTGCTCCATAGAGTATCTCGAGAACCTGCATATAGGGAAAACACAGCATTCTCTCCCACTGCATCATTTATGGAAACCGATTTATACTTATATCCGTTATATTCTCCGAAGGTCATATTTAATCTGATTTTATTATATGGAACGGTCATAGAATAATCACCCTCAATACCGTCAATTCTGTTATTTAGGAATCTTTCGTTTACGATGGAATAATGAACCGTTGGTAGCTCTAAAATCGATTGTGATAGCATGTAATTCAAATTCGGAACAAAACGCCCGACATTAACTCCGAAATTTTGTAATTTAAATATGAATAGCGCATCTCTTAAATATAATTTCCCTCCTCTCGTTTTAAAATACGGGAATGTTGTAATATCACCGAATGTCGAATATTCACCTTGAAGGAAAATAGTGATATTATCCGATAAATCTCCTGAGTACTTAGAGCGTATGAGGAACAAATCGAAATGCAAACTATCCGAAATTAAAGAAGAAATCTCGGTTCTACATCCCACCTCTACCAGAGTTTTCAAATTTCCGGATTGAAACGAAAACAAAAGCCCGGGAAAAGCTACTATAAGCAAAAATAAACGCTTCATTATTTTGTAATAGCAACTTTTTTTATACTGTTGTGAATTCCGTCATTGACAATTATATAGTATATACCAGGCTTTACTTTCCTCCCTTTGTTATCTGTCATATCCCAATGTATTGCACTGCGTTCATTATCATATCTTCCCGGTTTCAATTCGCCTATCTCTCTCTTATACAATTGCTTTCCGGACATACTGTACACAAAAAATCTGACAAGGGAAGCATTCCCCATAACAAAGGGAATAATCATTTCATTATTACTTTCAATAGATACGGGATTAGGATAAATTTTACCTATGATATTCGTTAGCTCCGGATTAATAGTATCCGTTATGGACTCTCCGGAATTAATGTTTGAAACTTTTACATAGTCGTAAAAACTGTCCGCATCATTGGAAAGTGCAGTGATATATATTCCGGAAGGGTAATCGTTACTCTGCGGTATTATATCAGTCATTCGCATGGAATCCGGAGACTTATAATATAAACCTCCACCTCCTATCATGAATGAATCTATAATCGTTCCCGTATAATCAATCAATCTTATTCTCGAACTATCCCCCACGTAAAGCCCCGAATCTATTTTCACATAAAGGCAATTTGCGGTATCAAGGTCAGTGTAATGCGAGACAAGATCTCCGATTTGCGGTACATTACCGAAAATAACGGATTTATTTTCCGGGATCCTCGTATCATCACTAAAGGGTATCGTATCGTTATTGACAATAATTCTCCAGCCATTCATTGAACCCGATCCGAGATTATATGATTTGTATAAGTCCGGTATCCCCGCTCCTATTTCATTATCCGGTGATGAAATATTCGATGCATATTCTGCAAGTGCATTTTTCACCTGTATGGGAGACCATTTCGGGTGAGATTGTAGCAGTAGAGCCGATGCTCCCGCAATCATCGCAGCAGCATACTCCGTTCCATCACTTTGAAGATAAGTAGTATCAACATCTATCGTTGTATCAACATTGCCGGTCGCCGTATCATAAACTGTTAAAGCCTTTGATGCCGCATAAACGACATCTTCCCCCAATGTAGCTACATCGGGTTTTATACGTCCGTCAGCAGTAGGACCAGCAATAGATAAGGAGGCAAGATATTTGTCATCATTATCCGTAGCACCAACTGTCAAAACACTATCCCCGTCCGCAGGTGCAAGCATATATGTTGAGTTGTACTTATTACCAATGGGTTGTACTACAAGGATGCCTTTCGAAGCGGCAAGATCAGCTTCCTTTGTTATGGCACATGTATTACCGTCCATTTGTGATTGTGTATACCAATAGTTAATCCCTATATCACTATATATAATATCAGCCCCCATACTGTCAGCCCATTCACATGCCGCTATCCAATTATCCTCATCTGTTGTATCGATAACACCTGCTTTTTTAATCTTTGCAAGTATAAAATTAGATGCAAATGCAGGTCCTATGAAGGTTCCCGGATAATACCCGCCTATTATGGAAAGTACAGAAGTTCCCTCTTCGATTTCGTCTATTGAATCTTGAGCAGGATCATAGGAAACTATGGTATCGTTATATAAGAAATCTCTTTTTGCCATAATATTATTTTGAATCGATGCAAGACATTGGTGTGTTAACTCAAATCCCGTACTTAATATCGCTATTCTCACTCCTGCCCCGTTAAAACCTTTATGATGAATTGGCTGGATATTCAACTTGCTTATCTGAGTTACACTATACCAATAATCGTAATCCCAGTTTATCGTAGAATACATTGCACGAGCATTTTTCGGTCTTGCAATTTTACTTTCATTGCTCCTTTTTAAAATATATTTTCTAACCGGAACAATTTCCTTAACAAAAGATAAGCCGCTTATTTCATTAATCCGGTTACTGTTCAATGTGACACTAACAGCATTCAACCAATTGGATGTCCTGTGTATTTTTATCCCCTTCCCTTTCAAGATTGAAATATAATCCGGGCAAACAGGCAGATCCGTGTAGTCAAAGAGATTTTGCCCTTTTAATTTTTTACGCCTTGCAAGCGCATGAGTAGTGTAACTGTTTTTCAATCTTGTTATTGCATTTCTGTACTGCTGTTGATTTTTAATTCCTTTGTCCTTGAAGTAAATCCAATACTTTGAAGAATTCCCGTTCGGAAATAAAAAAACGGGTATCAAACCCATTATTACCGCAAAAAGTAATACTTTTTTCATAACACTACCTTTGTTTGAATTAACCCTTATTTTCGTAAATAATAACAATATGATTCCTGTTCAACAATATAAAATCAACCTTTGACGTTTTACCTGTTTTCAGATCGGTTATGCTACAATCGGTAATAGGTATAAACTCAGATTTTGTAAATGTCGATTTAAGCATGTCACTCAATCTCGCGCTTTTGATAACATGTACAAAACCTTGAATCTTTACAGGTAGATCCGTGTAAATCGTTACCGGAATCAAATCTTTATCAAGTTTAATATTCATAGTTTTATTATATCAAATAGAATTATATTTTTCAAGTGATTTTTTATTTGACATGTGAACAATTTTAATTTATCCTATAGCCATGAAAATTTTGATTAAAAATGCAACCGTTATAAAGGATGTCAAAACAGCTCCCTTTAAGGGGGATATCCTGATAAACAACGACATAATAGAGCAAATCGAAGAAAATATATCCACACCAGAGACCGACAGAATAATAGATGCCGCCGGAATGATTGCAATACCCGGTTTTATACAAACGCATGTCCATCTCGCTCAAACAATCTTCAGAAATATGGCTGAAGATGTTTCCCTTCTCGATTGGTTAAATCGATACATTCTACCATTTGAATCCCAGCATACGGCAAAAACACTTTACGATTCGGCTCGTCTCGGTATTGCCGAACTATTGCTCTCGGGGACAACGACAATCCAGGATATGGAAACGGTACTTCATACGGACGCATCTTTCAAAGCCGTTTATGAAATGGGAATACGGGCTTCTATGGGCAACATGCTTATGGATACGGGGAACGATATACTTGCTAAAAATATCGATTTTCTAATGGCAGAAAGCGAAACACTTTATAAAAAATGGAACGATACAGATAACGGAAGGATTAAATATGTTCTTACACCTCGTTTTGCGCTTTCATGCACGAAAGAATTATTTCTGGAAATAAGAAAAATGTCCGACATATATGATATACCCGTCCATTCACATGCAGCGGAAAACATAGAGGAAACGAAAATAGTAAAACAACAAACCGGATACGGAAATATCGAATATTTTGAGAAACTAGGACTGTGTAATGAAAAATTGCGACTGGCTCATTGCATCTGGTTAAATGATTACGAATACGATATTTTGAAAAGCAACGGAGTAAATGTTCTGCACTGTCCAACCGCCAATTTCAAGCTCGGAAGCGGTACTGCGAAGATACCGGAAATGCTGACAAAAGGGATTAATGTATCACTCGGTGCAGATGGACCTCCTTGCAATAACAATCTCAATATATTCAATGAAATGAAACTCGCCGGTCTTATCCAAAAAGTGAGATTGGGACCAGAATCGATGAATGCAAAAGAAATCTTTAGATTGGCAACTGCCGGTGGTGCAAAAGCATTAGGTATGGAGAAAGAAATAGGAACATTGGAGATAGGGAAAAAAGCGGATATAACAATTTTAAAACCCAATGTCCATTCATTATTTTACGATGAAAACAGTATATTCAACTCGATAATTTATTCAATGAATCGTGATAATGTCACCTATACAATTGTAGACGGCAATATACTTGTCGACAACGGAATCCTTCGCTCTGCGGATATCCAATCCATAATAAGAGAAGCGGAATTATCCCACAATCATTTCAATCCGATTTGAGAAAGATGATTTATATAGTATCGGACGTACATCTCGGCCCGACATCTTCACTGAAACCTGAAATTGCAAGAGAAAATTTTATCACTTTTGTTAACGGAATAGAATCCGGTGCTCACCTTTATATTCTCGGCGATCTTTTTGATTTCTACCTTAGAAAAGGGAATAAACTTATTTTTGGAGATAAATACATATTAGAACTACTGCATAAATGCACTCGAAGAGGTAT
>Ga0190313_1001512_pt1 | contig 12477 bp, 11 predicted proteins | sample 4870071011_MG_FD_169989 | JGI IMG/M metagenome (GOLD analysis project Ga0190313, IMG submission 169989) | Hydrothermal vent sediment bacterial communities from Southern Trench, Guaymas Basin, Mexico - 4870-07-10-11_MG | ecosystem: Environmental > Aquatic > Marine > Hydrothermal vents > Sediment ...
TTCGTATATTTATCAGAAATTATTTGAATTTCTGAAGGCCTTAGATTATGTTAGTGATAAAAAGCAAATACTTGTAGTTGGTGATGATATTGAAAGAGATTATAACATGCCGAGACAGGCAGGGTTACAAGCATTATTGCTTTCGAAGGAAAAAGTTGTTCCTGAATCTATTAGGAGCTTAAAAGATTTAATATCTTTGTTTAAGTAAAAGATTTCGCCGCTAAGTGAACATGCATTATGTTTGTTTCTGGCTTTAATATGATAAATGTCATTTAATCACAAGAACTATCGAAAAGAGGTTTAAGTATTGGACATACTATGGTTGATTTCGTCCTTTCTATGAGTCATCGTTTTTCTTGGAGAAATTGATATGTTTATAAGAGAGGCTCATACGATAAGTGGAATCATCATGGGAATCTTGGGAATTTTGCATATATGAATTGAATTCAAAATTACGAAGCGTGAAAAATAATTTCATATTACAATAAAGAATCTATTATGTGTTCTCTTTGGTTTTTTCTAATATAATCGTCTTTTAATAAGCTTTTGAATATTTTTGAGAGTAGTTCAAATTACAAAAACAAGAAAAGTGTTGAGCTTTTAGCATATGCAAAACAATTTTTGTATGCGAAAATTCTACAGGCTCCAGCAATAAAATCCGCTACTTGTAATCCAGGGCTTTTGTATGAATCCTCTAATGTGATTTTTGATTTTATCCCAATTTGCAAAAGTGCTGCCGCTAATTTTTCTGGTTTATATACTATGTTTCGATCAATTATAATCTCTAAATTACTTGAAAATCTTAGCATAATGAGAATAGCTAGTACTAATCTTGCTATTGATGCTCCAAATCTTCTTGCGATGATTTGAAAATAAGGGGTGAATTTTATATTAGATATATCAAAACGGACTCCAAGAATCAAGCATCCCTTATTTGAAAGTTTGGATAATAATGGTGCAAGTAGCATCCCCGTAATTGTTGCTTGATCTAATTTTATACCATGGTCTTTCAAGAGTTTAAATACCAGTGATAATTTTGCTTCCTCATTTTTTGAGTAAATAATACCAAATTTTCTAAGAAATGAGTGATATTCCTTCAAAACAATCTCCAAAAGAACTGATTCCAAACTAGGTTTTTGAACTACGATGCATCCATAAGCGACTATAGAACCCTTCGCAGATTCGTCAACAAAAGCTTTTAGCATCCTCAAAACCATGTGTTCTAAAAGTTTTTATTGGAAATACATTACCATATTTTTTGGAATGAGCCCGGAAGGGTTAGTCCCGACCGGGTGACGAAAAATTTTGGAATGAGCCCGGAAGGGTTAGTCCCGACCGGGTGACGAATTCTATGATTCACTGAAATTCCTCCGGGGTATAGGTTAAAGCAATTATTTGTGATGCATGCATTATGCCTACGTTAATTCTCATGTTGAAAATTTACAAATGTTCTTTAACGGACATACTTCGCACTTCGGTTTTGGCTTACAAATTGTTCTTCCAAGGTGTAATAATGCAAGATGCAAAAAGACTCTTTCATTTTTTGGAATTAACGGTTCTATGATTTCTCGAGCTTTATAAATATCCGCATTTTGCGGTACCACTTTTAATCTCTTTAAAACTCGTAAAATATTGCTATCAACTATAAAATATTTTTCTCCAAACAAAGCTACGAGAATCATATCTGCTGTTTTTGGTCCAATCCATGGAACTGACAGCAGTAGTTTTCTAGCAGTGTGTGTATCGAGATTTAAGAAATTTGAAATTCCTCCAACACTAACTATCATCTCAGCTAACTTTTTAAGCATAATTACTCTCCTCTTGACAAATCCCACGACTTTAATTACGTGAGCTAACCTCTCGTCAGATGCATTTATAATATCCTCGGGTGTTCGAAATGATTTTCGTAGCCTTTCTATGCATTTAATCACTTGTTTGTAACTCGTTCGTGATGAAAGCGCTATTGCAATCATTATTTCCCATGGACTATAATCAACATTTTTCCACCATTCCTGTGGTTTATACCAATCCTTCAAGCGTTTAATGATTTCAGTAATCAACTCGTGCATAATCTCATGCACTTTCTAATCAAGCTAAAAATCTAAGGTGGATACTTCTAAGAAGAATACACACCGATTCTTGTGCAGGAGAAACATCTAATTTTTTCCAAACACACTTATTAATTCTACTAATGTTTATTTTGTGGATGATGAGGAGGAGAAGAGCAGATCTTGATGAAGAGGCGACGCTCGGCTGATATATTACTAATTATTCTGAGCATACAATCCTTTAGAACAAGAATTTGCAGTATGTAATTTCGATTTTAGAAAATCCAAAAAATGTTCAAATAGTGTGTTATTTTTAGCTTTCAATGAATTTCTTAATGAAATCTAACGTTCGCTCAAACATTGCCTTATATAGTTTCTCTCCTTTTTCCTTTGATGCTTTTGTCGGATCCCCGATGGCTCCTGTATCGGTGAAATCATCAGTATTCCAAGGAGTTATTACTTTATTCTTCTCCCATAATGCCATGTATGGAATCTTTGGAATCCTTATGTTCGGCTTCCTTATTTTGTTAACTCTTACTTTATCCGGTATTTCAATAAGCGCCGTGCTCGTTTCAAACTCACACGCATGCCCCCATATTTTGCTCTCTACAACTTTTTCAATTACATCACTTATAAGCTCCCATGGATTTATCAATACAACCCTCATGCCAAGATCGTCAGATATTCTGCGTATAACTAATTTCAGAGCATCAATATTTCCTCCATGACCATTAATTATAATCATTCGTTCAACTCCATGACGATATAGACTTTCTGCAATCTCGTACACCAGTGCCATTAGAGTTTCTGGTGATATTGTTATAGTACCAGGGAAATTCATATGATGCGGAGAAACACCATACCATATTGGAGGCAAAACGAGAACCTCGCCTTTTAGCTCTTTTGCAATATCCTCTGATAATTTGATCACACCAAACGTATCAGTGCCTAATGGCAAATGAAGCGAATGCTGCTCACAACTACCCACGGGGAGAATAACGGCCTTTAATTTAGGAATAATCTTTTCTATTTCATCCCATGTATAATCTTGCCAGTATATCATATTCACAACCCTAATATAATATTCATAATTAATGTGACATCAAAATTCAATTAGTACCAAGAATTCAATCTCAATCTTAATCTAGTAACTAAAATAAGTTCAAAATTGTTCATTATATTCATGATTGCATTAGAAACATCCAGTAGCTTATTATATTTGTGCTAAAATTATAGATTTTAGAGGATTCTAATGACAAACTACGAGCATGATAGTATTCGTTGGTACATTGAAGCATTAAAAAAGATCGAAGAAACCTCTCACCAGAAGATCGATTACGACTTGCTGCAGAATTCATAGATACTATCATTGAGATGAGATTAAAAATGATAATGAAGCAATATAAATGTTCAAGAAAAGAAGCCATAAAAATTCTCCGAAAACTTATGTGGGAAAAATGAGCTTTGCATTATTCGCAATTTTACTTTGGTTCTCAAAAACATCAAGTAGTAATCGCTAAGGGAAATGCTGTCCTTAAAAATCAAGCATTTTACTAAATCTTGAATTTATTAGATGTCCGAAAATCCTATACAACTAACATCAAGATTTTTGAGGAGACATTTCTAGGATTTTATATATAAATGCTAGAATATCCGCATCTTCACGTATTTTTCTCTCTGGAGATGCACCAGCATGTCCGCTCGCTGTTTCAGCCCTTAAATATACTGGTGCACCAACTTCTTTTAACTTTGCAACAAACTTAAACGCATGTGCTGGATGTACTCGGTCATCATGAAGACCCGTATAAACGAGTGTCAGAGGATATTCTACTCCAGCCCTTATATTGTGATAAGGAGAGTACTTCAGTAAGAATTTTCGATCCTTTGGATCATCTGGATTTCCATACTCGGGGATCCACGCAGCGCCGATTAGCAGTTTGTGAAAACGAAGCATATCTAATACTGGATATCCTATTACAGCACCATTAAGTATGTCTGGTCTCTGAGTCATCACAGCACCAACAAGAAGACCTCCATTACTTCTGCCCATTGCTACTACCTTTGCACCTAGTTTTTTCATCTTTGTTATTACTGCGATAAAGTCATTAAACACATTTTGCTTATTTTCTCTCATTCCAGCTCTGTGCCATTTTTCACCATATTCACTCCCACCTCTTAGATTTGCAACTACAAATACACCGCCGTCCTCGATGAATGGAATAACTAGTGGATAAAATCGTGGAGTTATGGCTATTCCAAAGCCTCCATACCCATAGGCTAATACTTTTTCAAGTATTGAATTTCTTCTTTTAACAATGAACATGTGTATTTTCGTTTTATCAAATGATTCAGCGAAATCTTCTTCGATTACAAAGTCACCACTAATCTCTTTAGCGTCAATTATTTCTAAGTTTTCATTAACGATTTTGTATATCCGGTATGGAATGTAAAAACTCTCATACTTGAATACAATTTCCTTTCCATTTGAATTTAACGATGATACTGTTCCAGGAGGATCAAATCTTATTTCACGTAGGAGTTTTCCGTTTAAATCATAAATTCTCAGAGTTGAAACTGCATGAACTAATCTTACGATGAAGAGTCTATTATTTGCATATGCACCATATAATAGTGGAAATTCCTTTTCTTCTACTAATAAGCGAGTATCTCCGTTTTCCTTAACTGCTATTATTTTTCCAAGACCTTCTCCTTCATAAGAAATTAAAATGTATTCTCCATTCGCATAGTCAATAGGATTAATAACAAAGTCCACCCCACCATACAACTTAGTCCAGGTTTCTGGATTTCGAAGATCGCCACCATAGAAAGTACTTCTAGTCCAACCATAATTCACTAAGAGTAAAACTTTATCTGCTGTTTTTGATTTTGAAATTCCAATAAAGTAAGATTGTGGCAAGCCTTTACCAAAAATCATGTAATCCTTTCCATTCTCCCTTAAGAATACCCTAGATGCAGGTGGTGGAATTCCATCAGGCGTCTTCTCTTTTCTGAATAACTTGACGTAGTAATACTTCCTCTCGTCTAACCAAATTATTCCATAAATGCTATCCTTTACTTCATCAATCACCTCTTTTGAATCTGATCGAATTATCCTGGTTGTTCCTACATCCGCTCCAGCATATGCAAAGATGAATGCTAGAAGTTTTCCATCATCAGATGAATTAAATCCATGTATAACAATATCCTTGCCAAGTTCGCTAGAATCAATGATCGTCTCTTGTGTTCCATCCCTTCGAAGAAGAATTATTTTAAACGATTTCTTATCACGAACAAGCATATAATAGCCGATATCCGTTACCATTACTTGAAGTATTGATGGAATTTCATAATATTTTTCAATTCTCTTCTGCAATTTTTTAGGAAAATCTCCAACAAAATTCCGAAACTTGGCATTCTCTTCCTCAATCCATTTTATTAACTTGGGGTCATTCAAATTCTCCATCCAAATGTATGGATCTTCTTGAATGTTACTCTGAGTATTCATAGATAACCCCAAATTTATGAGAACTATAGAAAATAGATTACGCTTGTAATGCCATTTGCAAGATTATGCGCTATGGATGTGGTAAAAATACTTCTTGTTTCCTGATAAATATATCCAACAGCGATACCAAATGCAGTAGCTGCGATGACTTGACATATGACGTAACAAAGTGGTAAGCCACCAAACACATTAATTATGTGTACTAGACCAAATATCAGTCCAGCCAAGATTGTTCCTACTTTAAACTGATAATTGTGAATTTTTATTTGTCTTGGAAAACGCATCAGTAGGAGAGTTTGAATTACTCCCCGAAACAATGCTTCTTCTGTAAAACCAATCCAAAACCACATTTTAAATAAGTGCAATGCAACATAAATTTCGGATTCAAACGTCTGGCGTGAAAGAAAAACGAGTGCATAATTTGGAATACTTTTAATTTCAAGTATTATTCCAATTACCCCAAAGATAATTCCAATTAATATGCTTTCGAGTAATAATCTTCTATCAAAATGCAATCCAATATCTATTCTGAAAATCAAATGAAACAACACTGCAATTGTGAGTAGATAGAGATGCCAAAGAAAAATCGTGATGTATGGTAATCCCCAAAGAATTCTCATGTAAATTATCCAAAAAATACAAAGTAGACTTATAAACAGAATAATTCTTAATAACTTGCTTTTTTGCATCTTTAACCTCAAAGTACCGATTAAAGGAAATATATTTATTAAGTGATCCACGATACGTTAATTTTTCTACATTGGTATTTATGATAAACCAAAAATTATCCAGAGAATTTCGCTAGTTTACTTGAAAAGAGTTTCTTGAGAACATAGTTTATTAACTCAGGAACATTTTCTCCTGTCAGAGCAGAAACCTCAATGTAGACTACAGGTCTTTCTAATATCTCTGAAAGAGCTTTTGCAACATTTTCGGCTTCTTCTTTTGATACTGTTTCAGTACTTCCACGCAAATCTGTTTTGTTTCCAACTAGAATGAAAATCGCATCCTTGGATACTCTCTCCTTGATTTCATTCACCCACGAATAGATATTGTAGAGAGTATTCTTCCGTGTAATATCAAAGACAAGAAAAACAATGTTTGCTCCGGAACTGAACTGCGATATGATTTTGTTGAAAGTGATTTGACCTGAAAAATCGCATATAATCCATCTGATTTTGGAATTTTGATCATCTCCTTTAAGTAAATGACTGTGAATATCAACGCCGATTGTTACTGGATAATCACAAGTAATCTTCTTATTCAAAATTCGTCGAACTAAAGATGTTTTCCCTACTCCACCGTCTCCAACTAAAACTACTTTAAAGTTTTTTATCATCATAAATAAAAACCGTTTAATCAGTATTGAGGTATCGTTGAAATATTAAAATAAACATTATTACTAAATTAATATGCTTATGACACTAACATGCGTATTATCACAATAAATACCCAAATAAATAGATTCCGCAGTAATTTTTAACTCTAAATAATTCATAGTCTTTATTCAAGTTGGGTGTTTAATGTGTCATCAATAGTAATAGAACCGCCACTTTCTGAAATACTAATAAAACTTTCTAGCGAAACTGGAAAAAATGTTGAGACTTTCATTGTTGATTTACTTCAAGAAAAACTTGACCCAGATACAAGAATTCGCGTATATATAGCATTATTTAAGAAATTTCTCAAAGAAGCAAGGAAATTTGAAGCTAGTGGCGATACCGTTCAAGCGTCTGAGAAGTATTGGGGAGCCATCTCATCATTATTAAATATCGTTGGTGAACTCAAATCATTACCACATTATAAGCATAGTGATTATTGGCGTATAATGAATGTGATTATAGATGAAACTAATGATCGAGAATTTGTTCGTCTTTTTGCTGTTGCTGAGAAACTCCATGCAAATTTCTATCATAATTTCATTCCAAAACATCAATTTTCATTATATTCAGAAGAAATACAAAAATTAGTTGAAAAAATCATCAAATATTTAAAAGCACACGGACTGAAGATTAATCATTAAACAGAAGAGTACTAGAATTAATTATCAATTAATAACAATACATGCGATAGTAATCGGACATCACTTAAATTTGCCCGAAATATTACTTTTGGGTCTTAAAATATGGATGAGAAGATTAAAGAGTATTTCTATACCATAATTGATATCTATCGGGATGCAGTCAAAATCAAAGCCGGACCAATTTCGCCATCTTGTGGACTTCTTTTATTTATCTTTGCTTATGCTCTATCTAAGTCACGGGAGAAGATAACTGTTGTTGATGTGGGCGCTGGGGTAGGAGTATCAACTGCATTCTTAGCTGCTGGAACAGATGGACGCGTGTATGCTATTGAAAAGAACAAGAATTTTTGCGAAAAACTTCAAGAAAATATTGCATCCTTAAAATTGGACAAAAAAGTTGAGATTATTTGTGGTGATTTTGTTGATTATGTTGATTCCATAAGTGACGCTGATTTTGTTTTCATTGATCTTGGTCATAAAATTGATTATGATTTAATCAATTCTGCAATGAAGATTTTAAAGAATAATGGTATTCTGTTGATGCATGATGCTATTCTTCATGTTACTAGAGTCATTGATGTACTTTCTTTCTTGCGATCAAAAGATTATGTTTACTCAATTATTCCAGTCGATACTGGGATTCTCGCTGTTTCTAAATCCTCAGAGAATTTCATGCCAACAATGCAAGAGCTTTTTCGGCTTGCTCCCAAACTAGGGCCAACTCCAGTTTCATTCAACACGGCTAAATTAATTTTCATTTTGAGTAAAATTACTTGCAAACCAGGTACTATTTTCTTTGATATTGGGGCGGGATATGGAGTTTCCACTTTTTCTATGTGTCTTGCAGTAAAAAATTCACATTGTAAAGTGTATGCTGTCGAGAAAAATGAGGATTATGCAAAACATTTAATGATGATACGAAGAAAATTAGGACTCGAAGAAACATTGGATATTCTTGTTATGGATGCAAAGGAAATTGATGTAAGAAAATTCGTCTCATTTGCATTTATTGATGCTAAGAAAGATGAGTACTTGGAATATTTGAAAAGATTAGAAAAACACTTAAGATCTGGAACAATTATTGGCGCCCATAATACAATTTCGCATGCATATTTAATGAAAGACTTCTTGGAATATGTTTACGAGCACTTCTATTCCATTACAATAATGACTGATGAAGCTGGAGTAACAATATCGTTAAACCCGTAATATTGATGATTATAAGGAGATTTACATGGAAAAAATATCACTAACACAACATAAATTAGTAATAAACAACATAACAATAATACCGATCTGGTCAGAATCCATGGGAGCAAAGTCTTTCTCAATTTTCATAGATACTGGCGATGTAAAAATACTAATAGATGCTGGAGCATCGATAATGCAACCATCTTTTCCGTTGTCAAAGGAAGAAAAAATTAATTATGTTCGAAAGGCGTTGGATACAATAGTACAGTATTCGAAGCATGCAGACGTAGTAACAATTACTCATTATCACTATGATCATTTTCGTCCTAATCTTTTGGAATTATACATTGGTAAAACGATCCTAGCTAAGAATCCAAATAGGTATATTAATGAATCACAAAGAAGACGGGCGGAAAGATTCTATAGCAATTTATACAGTCATTTGACTGGAGAAAAACTCAAGTTTCTTAATAATGCTTCCAAAGAAGAGTTCGCAAATCCACTTGAAAAACTTGAACATAGCATGAGAATTGATTTTGGTGATTATTCAACACGTCGTAGACAATTGATAGAAGAGGGACTTAAGAGATTCCAGCGTCTCTCCGATAAATGGAATAGTTGGCAGATTATTCCAGAATTTAAAATAAACAACACTAGATGCTTCTTTGCTGATAATAAGGAGTTTACGTTCGGGAAAACAATAATTAGGTTTGGAGAGCCCATGTTTCATGGAATAGAGTTTTCGAAAGTAGGATGGGTTATTCCAATTGTAATTAAGCGAAAAGACGTTAAGATACTATATACCTCGGATCTTAGTGGCCCTATAATAGAAGATTACGCAGATTGGATTATTGAGGAAAATCCAGATGTCCTCTTTATTGACGGGCCACCTACGTATCTGATTCCATACATGTTTAATCTTATAAACTTTAGAAGATGCCTCGAGAATTTGAAGAGAATTATACAAGAAATAGATTCACGTATAATTTTTCTTGATCATCATCTAACACGTGACATTAGGTTTAGAACTAAGCTCAAAGAAGTTTATGAGTTTGCTCGAGAAAAAAGAAAAGAAGTACTCACATTTGCAGAATTTTATGGTCAGCAACCTCTTGCGGAAATTCTTCGCCAAGAAAAAGAAAAATGATCATTGACTGTAGAATTCCAGAATCTTTCTTGCTCGTTCCTTACAGAGTTCGCACAGTTTTGTCGTAATACCTTTTACGTATGCTTTATGTGCTTTACATACAAGTCCTTTCAGAAATATCATTGAACATATTTTACAGTAGTACTTTACTTGCGTTTTTAAATCAGTTCCTTTTACAAGAAGTTTTGCAAATTCTCTAATTTCATTCATTATGTCTTCATACTTCCTGAGTTCGAGAGTTTTGCCTCTAAGATCTTTGAGATAATGACTAATTGCGGATTGAGATACTCCTAAAATCTTTGCTATTTTCGTTTGAGATAAACCAAATTCCTTATGAAGAATTTTTGCTAGTTCTCGTCGAATTGCTGGTAAGACTATTCTCACCGAAACTTCGCACATCATCAACAATTTCTGTCCCAAAATTACATTTTCCCTATTTATTAAATTTATTTTTATGTTCTGAACATTCAGACAAATTTTTAAATTTATTTATTTGCTTTTGACAATTTTTTGGCGCTTTTTTGAATCTTCCTGATTTCATCATTTGTTTAATCGTCAAATTTAACGCGGATTTATCGATCTCTTAAGTTGCACGCAGAAATTAAGCTATTCGCTATTCAAATTAAAACCAGACAAAACAAGAAATTCCTCGAACGCAAGCGTATAAAAAGTCGTCATGAACGTATTCCTAAGCGTTAATCATAATTATTCATGAATTCAACAATAATATTTAAATAATTTTTGTATGATTATAATTGTGCTATAAAATGAAAACAAAAAATACTAATCCACGGAGTGACTCATACAATGCGAGGGAATCTAAGCTTTGCTTTATTTGGTATCATATGATTAAACCTTTCCTTGCAAATTTATGTAAAATTGCCTCACCAGTAACTATTTTGTTATTGATTATTCTTATACCCATTGATAGCATACTAACAATAAAAATTCTTAGCACAATAATACTCATCTTGTGGGCGATCTTGATAATACTTAGTGTCATATCCTTCATTTTACCGATAGATTCATATTATGCGCTCAAAAAACAGTTAAGAAAATTCCGGGAAGAAAAGAAGCGTTTATATACATCTCTCCGCGGAATGCGAGAGATTCTTCAAATATTCAAGAAGAAAATAATTCACTTCTTCTTGTTTTTGTTAATTGTCCTACTATCTGCAGCCATTTATTATATTGGAGCATCAATCTTAGCACTTGGTTATCTCGCGTATGGATTGTGTATTGCATCATTTGGATTTGGACTACTCCTAGTTCCTGCACATGATCTTTTTTCTCAAAAGATAATTGTTGAAGGATTTGAACCACCAATTTATACAGCGATTCTGGACTATGTTTTTACTGATTTCTTTGAAAATTGGTTAGAACCTCAACTTTGGATTTTATTTGATGAATTCTTATCGGAATTATCAATGAAAGTTCATGGAACAGAAAATGCAAAAAGGATATTTGAAAAATACTTGCTTCTAGAATATCTTAGAATATTAGATATAATTGAACGTGACAAAGACATTGATATCGCACTTGAGAAAGAACTTAAAAGATTCATTGATGATGAAAACATGATGAAAGAAATCGTAGAATGGATGAAGGAGAGGAATCCCTATTTGCAGGAAAAAATCATCCGAAGAGTTTTAAATTGGTTTAGAAGAAGAACTCCAGGATTTACTGATATTGTTGATAGAATGTACACTACGTTATATGAAAATCCATTTATGATTGGAAAAGAGCAAGAGGTTTATGTTGAAATCTCTACACAAAGCAGCATAGCAATAAACAAATACTTAGATTTATTCGTTTTTATGATAAATAGAAATGAAGGAGAAAATGAAGAATACTTGCAATCTCCTCGAACTGTTCGTATCAAAGTAATAGCTGACGGATTTTACCCTTCATATTTAGAGTTTACAACAGATCTAGAACCTTTAGGCGATTTTGCAAAGATGCTCGATGAACTAAAACATTATGAAATTAGACTAAATATATTAGACGCTAATAATAAAGATGTAATTGGGTACCTTTCAAGAATGTTTGATGTCGGTGACATGGTTTGGATAAGACTTAAACCAGTTGCCCATGGAAAAAGAATAATTTACATAACAATTGAAGATGAAAAAAGCGGAAAAACTCTCAAAACAATTACATGCAATGTTAATGTATACCGGGATCTAAAAGAGCTTCTTAGAACATTAATCGGCAGTAGTACGATACCAATTGGAATCATTTATGTAATCGCACAAACATTATTAAGCCAATTATTTTGAAATTATTTTTAAAGACTTGAAACAAAGCATGATTGCACACGAATACTAAGTAGGCCTATTTAATATACCCAAAATAACAGTGGGAAATTATCATTGGTTTCAAAATTATTAATTTAACGCATAAAGTAAAGGCTAGGAAATTCTTTATGAATCAATAGGTTCTATTACACTTATAAATTGGAATTTCTCAACGTCAAATAATCCCTTATCCGTGATTTTCAATTTTGGTATCACTGGTAATGCCATGAATGAAAGTGTCATGAATGGTCTTGTTAATTTACAAC
>Ga0190313_1001513_pt1 | contig 12470 bp, 15 predicted proteins | sample 4870071011_MG_FD_169989 | JGI IMG/M metagenome (GOLD analysis project Ga0190313, IMG submission 169989) | Hydrothermal vent sediment bacterial communities from Southern Trench, Guaymas Basin, Mexico - 4870-07-10-11_MG | ecosystem: Environmental > Aquatic > Marine > Hydrothermal vents > Sediment ...
TGATTTCCCAACGTTTGGGCAGCCTGCTATTATTATCGTAGGAGTGTCTTTTATCCTTGGAAGGTTTCTCAATGCTTTTTCATAAGCTTCTAATGCTTCAAAATCAATGCTTTTAATTAAAGAAGCTATTCTTCCATAGAACTGCTTTCTTTTTTCAGCAGCTTTTTTCAAGTTCTCAGCGTACTTTGTCTTAATGTAGTACTCTTTTTCCAGTTTCTTTATTATCTCAGCGCAGTCCTTTGCTTTTTTTGCTTCTTTTTTAGCTTTTTTAACGTCAGTAAGAGTCTCTATTAGTTCTTTTTCAAACTCAGTTAACTGTTTTCTAACCTTACTTGAGGCTTTCAAAAGCTTTTTTACAGCAAGCTGAGAAGCAGTCTTAACCTTAAAAGCTTCCTTTTCTTTCCTTGTCTTAAACCTCTGCGACCCCGCTGTCTTTTTAGTTTTGACAATTATCTGTTCAACAATTTCTTCTGCCTTCATTTTCTCCTCTTTCAGTTTTCATTTTTCATTCACAGTTTTTCAAGAGCTTTTCTTTCTTTTTCAAGTATCATGAGTTTTTCTCTTAACTTTTCAATTTCCTTGCCCATTTTTTCTATTTCTAGTTTTTGCTGTTGAGTCAGCCCTCCTCTTATGCTAGCGTATTCTCCGTAAGCATCAATGTTTCTCAAAAGCAGGTTTATTCTTTCTTCTATTTTCTGTTGTTCTTGGTTAAGCCTTTGCAGGGCTTTTTCTTTTTCTTTCTGAATTTTCATTATTCTCTTTTCAGCTTCTTGCCTGGCTTTTTCTATTTTCTTTTCTATCTGTTTTATTCTTTTGTTCTTAGGACCTAATATTTCCATCCATATTTTTTGTTTTTCTTTTTTCCATCCTTTTGCAGCGCTTCTTCTTGCCATGAACATCACCTTCCAATAACTTAGCTTTTTTGAATTATAAAAACTTTTTTAAGCTAGAAGTGAGTTGTTTTAAAACATGAAGTACAGGTCATTAATCATTGCATTAGTGTTAAGTTCAGTTGTTTTAGCATCTTGTCAGGACTATGCAAAATTAGCTGAAGAAAGAACACTTCCACCTTATCCTAATTATTTTGGAGCAGCTGGAGAATTTCAGCATGCTGCTGACTGCTATTACTCAATAGGTGAAGAAGCTTTAGCTAAAGAGTATTACGCAAAAGCAGCAGAGTATTATACTGTTGCGGTTACTCAGTTGGTTGAAGGCGGGGATAATTACTTGAGAGGAAAGAGTTATGAGCTTGCCGGTGATTCTTATTACAAGGCAGGAATGATTTCACAAGCAATTCAGGCATATAACAAGTCTTTCACTGTTTTTTCATCAAATGGGTATGATGCTGAAGCGCAACAGGTAATGAAAAAACTAGAAGCTCTTACTAAAAGAGTTGACCTTTCTCCTTATGTTGGATTGATTTCTTTAACAGCATTATTTTTCAGCTTGTTTTCTTTAGTTTATGTCTGGAGTTATTCAAGAAAAAACCAGCAGCCGTTAGTAATAGAAAAAAAGATAATTAAAAGAGAAGTAGTTGAAAAACCAATAAAAAAGATTGAATTTAAGAAGAAAGAAGAAGTTCCAGTAAAAAAGAGAGAAGTGATGAGTCCTAAAGAAAAGCTTGCTAAGAAGCTTAGGGAAAAATACATGCCTAAGTGAGGCTGGTTGCTTTGAATTTTTTTGAAATAAAAAGCCATGACCTGGCTGCTAGGATAACAAAGCTTAAGACAAACCATGGGACAATAACTACTCCTACGATTCTTCCAGTCATAAACCCAAAAGCACAGGTTATTCCTGCTTCTGAAATGAAAGAGTTCGGAGTAGAAGCAGTGATTACTAATGCGTACATTCTTTGGAAGGACTTAAGAGAAGAAGCATTAGATAAAGGCGTGCATGATTTGATAGGGTTTAACGGTCCAGTGATGACTGACTCTGGAGCTTACCAGTTAATGGAGTACGGCGAGATAAGCGTAAGCAATAGGGAAGTAATCGACTTCCAGAAGAAGATAGGTGTTGATGTTGGAGTAATTCTCGACGTTCCAACAAGCAGCAGCGACGAAGAAGCAGTGAAAGCAAGCGTTGCAGAGACCATTACACGCGCAAAGGAAGCAAAGCAATGGGCTGATGATTCTCTTTTGTGGGCTGGGCCTGTGCAAGGCGGGACTAACTTAAAGCTGTTGAAGAAGTCTGCGATGGTCATGGATTCTCTTGGATATGACATCCTGCCAATTGGTTCTGTTGTTCCTTTGCTTGTGAAGTATGATTTCGCTTCAGTCGTGAGGATGATTAAGACAGTAAGAGAAACCACTGAAAAGCCTTTGCATTTGTTCGGCGCAGGTCATCCTATGTTCTTTTCTTTTGCAGTAGCTCTTGGAATTGACTTGTTTGACTCAGCTGCTTATGCTTTGTATGCTAAGGAAGGAAGGTACTTGACTCCTCTTGGCACGAAACACTTGTCAGAACTTAAAGAACTCCCTTGCTCCTGTCCAGTATGTTCTAACACTCCTTTAAAAGAAATGGACGAGGAGAAGCTTGCAAGGCATAATCTTTTCGTAACAATGCAGGAGATAAGAACTGTAAGACAAGCTATAAGAGAAGGGGAATTGTTTGACTTGTTGTGCCAGAGAGCTGCTTCCCATCCTTCTCTTTACAAGGCAATGAAACAACTTGTCAAATACAAGGATTTCTTTGACAAAAGAGACCCCATTACTAAGAAGCACTTCTTTTACTCCTCTGAGTTTTCAAAGCACAGGGTAGAAGTAATAAGAGTCAAGGAAAGGCTTTCAAGAATAAAGTCAAAGCAAAAGCAAGACATAGGACTGTTCAAACAAGTTCCAATAACACTAACAGAATGCTATCCTTTCACTCAGTATGTTGACGGGGAGGAGAGAAAGCTGAAAAAAGCTCCAAATGGTTTTGAGAAGATAAGAGACGCAAGCTTGTACTGGTTTGGAGTGAATTTGTTCAAGCCAACGGACACTGTAAAAGTGTCAAGAAGCACTGGGAAGATAAGAGCAGTGTACAGGAAAGGAGAGTTGTTAGCTGTTTTCAGAGCATCAGACTTTATGATAATGCTTCATGCTGCTTCAAGAGACCTGCATGAAAAAACAAGACCACCCGAACATAGAGTGATAGTAAGAAAAGACGTTGCTGAATTCATCAAGCAAGGGAAGAGCGTGTTCGCAAAACATGTTATTAACTGTGGTAACATAGTGCCAGGCCAACAAGTACTGGTAGTCACAGAAGACGACGAGCTTTTAGCATCAGGAGACGCTTTGCTTAACTCTTCTGAAATGCTTGCAATGAAAAAAGGCCCTGCAGTAAGCGTGAGATGGCATGCGTAATTACATTTCCCAGGGTTCTTTTTGACGTTGGTTCATTTTCATTTCTTGAAGTTCTGCAAGTCTTTTTTCAAGCTCTATTCTGGCAATATGTGACTTTACTTGCTGTAGTTTTCTTCTCACAAGCTCTATTTCAGCATCAATATCCATTCTCTTTCACCTCTTATCTTTTTCTAGCAAATATGAAAAAGCCTGGAAAGCCAAGAAGCCCTTTCACACGAGCATATTTCTTGACTATCACTTCTTTGTTGTCAAACTGAATCCCACGTATGTCAAAGTAGTTAAGTGCTTCAAAAGCCCTCCAAACTGGTTTTATGCTGTCCATTACTGGGGAATAAACCCCAAAGAAGCCACCTGGTTTTAAGCAGTAGTCAAGAGCTTTCACTGCTCTTTCAGGTTCTTGCATGTCAATGAATACTGCGTCAAAGAATTCTTTTCTAAGCTTTGCAGTTAACACGTCCTTGTTGTACAAGTGCACGTTTTTCAATCCTTTAAGGTTCTCTTTTGCTTTCTCATAGAACCTTTCTTCTTTTTCATAAGAGTAAACCTCTGCGCCTATCTGCGAGAAATAATAAGCAGTCCCGCCTGTTCCTGTTCCTGACTCAAGCACTTTTGAGCCTTTTTTTATGCTAAGCATTGCTGCTATTATTCCTGCATCATAAGGGTATATTGGTCTTGAAGCCATTTTGAAATTTTCAACTTGGTCCTGAATGCTTGACTCGTAGGCTAAGAACACATATCCTTTATGCGTTTTAACTTCTTTTCGTTTACCAACAGCTTTATTAAGCTCTCTGGTTTTAATAACCCCGTAATGAGTGTTTATTAATTTGGGGGTTTTCCTTATCACGAGCTTGTTTCCATGAGCATCAATTAAGGTGTACATAATGGGAATTTACGATTCAAAACATTATAAACTATTACTATTGATTCCTATTACTATCTTAGTGTTTGCATTGTATTTTTCTACAAAAGTTGAGCCAGGCATAGACCTGCAAGGCGGGACTTTGGTTACTGTTTCTGCTGGCTCAGAGGTAAACGCAGATCAATTAAAGCAAGAGCTTGAGAAAAATTTTGAATTAGAAGATTTGAAAGTGAGAAGCATTAGTGGTGGAACAACAGGTGTTTATATTGAATTTAAAGGGGAGAAAAACTTGCTTGAAATGCAAAAGTTGATTAATTCAGGCAAGTATCATGAGCTTTCTTCTTACTGCGGTTATGACGTTAATTCAAAGGATGCTGCTGACAAGTGTTTTTCTCAGAAAAGAGAGGAATTTAAAAATGCTTTTGTAAAGCTTGTTTCAAGGGAGACTGGTGCTTCTTCAGATGCTTTTTCTATTCAGGAAGTAGGGCCTTCACTTGGCAAGGTGTTTTTGGACCAAGCAAGAAATGCTATAATAATTGCTTTTGTTTTAATCATTTTCCTAATCTTTTATTACTTCAGGACTCCTGTCGTCTCTTTTGCAGTAGCGCAGTCCGCTTTCTTTGATGTTCTTGTTGCTTACTCTTCTTTAGGTTTTTTAGGTATTCCATTATCATTATCAACAATCGCTCCTTTATTAATGCTTATTGGTTATTCTGTTGATACTGACATAATGCTTACTGACTGGCTTATTTCAAGAAAAACAAAATCACCAACAGATAGGGCTTATAAAGCAATGAAAACTGGTTTGACAATGACTGGTACTACTCTAACAGCACTCACTGTAATGCTGTTGGTAGCTTATTATGCTCACATAATCACTATTATGAACATAGCTTTAGTGTTATTATTTGGATTGCTTGCTGACTTAGTAGGTACTTGGTTTACTAACGCAGTAATAATTTTATGGCATCTTGAAAAGAAGGTGAAAAAATGACTCTATCAAAGATATTTAAAAACAGGAAAGTTAAGATTTCCTTAGCATTATTTCTTTTGATTGGTGTTTTTCCTTTAATGTTTAAAGGCTTACAGTTTGGGATGGATTTTAAGGGAGGAACTTTAATTCAAGTAAGTCTTGTAAAAGAAGAGAATACTTCTTTTGACATTTCTTCAGTGATAAAAGTAATGCAATCAAGGCTTAATGCTTATGGGTTAAAGGATGTCTCTGTAAAGCCTTATGGTAATGAGTATGTGATAATTGAGATTGCTGAGACAGATCCTAAAGTTGTTAATCAAATCCAGTCTTTGCTTGGTCAGCAGGGAAAGTTTGAAGCATTATTTGAAGGAAAGGTAGTGTTGACTGGTTCTGATATTCAGTCAGTAATCACAGATCCTCAGCAGGGTTATGGGATCAGAGGGTCTCAGGGGAATTACGAGTGGATAGTTCCTTTTAGGATAACTTCTCAGGCTTCTGAGAGAATAGCTAAAGAATTTGAAGGAAAGTGCAGTACTCCTCAAGCACAGACTTGTCCTGAAAAATTATACATGTTTATAGACAGACCATCAAATGCAGTCATAGTTATTCCAACTAATTTAGCTAATGAAGAAGCATACATTTCTGAGACCCTTGAAAAAACACAGGAAGCCCAATCAACTATTCCTTTAGAAGAACTGGTAAGAGAGTCAGGTGAGGAGCTTATAATAACTAATTCCATTACTGATGAGGTCATTGATAAGGTTAAAGGCAAGACAGTTATCATTCCTGAAGGGTATTATTCTGACAACGAGGTTGCTTTGCTTAATTCTTCAGCTTCCAAATTGTTGGTTAAAGCAAAAGCAGAAGACTATTGGATTGTTAGTGCTTTGAATTTAGAGAATATAGTTCACTTAACTCCAGGAGTGACTGCAGGAGTACCTGTTACTACTCCAAGTATCACTGGTCATGCTGCTGATTATGAAAAGGCAAATGAAGAAATGAATAGAGTGGTGATCTTGCTTAAGTCAGGAAAGCTTCCTGTTTCTGTTTCAATAGCAAGCGTGTCTACTATCTCACCTGTTTTTGGAACAGAGTTTGTAAGGTATAGTTTGTTTGCTGGCTTGCTTGCAGTGTTAAGCGTCGGAGCTTTCATAACTGCAAGATATAGGAAGCTTGTCATAGCTTTTCCAATAATGGCTACCATGCTGATGGAAGTGATAATGATTTTAGGCATGGCTGCTTTGATAGGCTGGCAGCTTGACTTAGCAGCTATTGCAGGAGTTATTGCTGCTGTTGGTACAGGGGTCGATCATCAGATTCTGATTACTGATGAGGTTTTGAGAGGAGAAGAAGATGAGGAAGTTCAGAGGTCAAGACTTGGTAAGATTAAGAAAGCTTTTTCAATAATAATGCGTTCAGCTACCACCACTATCGTTGCTTTGATTCCTTTGTTCATGATAGGGCTTGGTGCTTTGAAAGGATTTGCGCTTACAAGCATTTTAGGCATACTTATAGGAGTTTTTATTACAAGGCCTACTTATGCTGCCATTATTAAGGAGTTAGTTTGAAGGGTGGCTTGATGGAGAGAATAAAGACAGGTGTGGAAGGGCTGGATTACTTGCTTGAAGGAGGCTTTCCTCATCCTTCCTCTGTCCTGATTACAGGGCCTCCTGGTTCAGGTAAGACCATTTTAGGATTACAATTTCTTTACGAAGGAGCTTCAAAGTATAAAGAACCAGGATTGCTGATTAATATGGAAGGTTTTCCTAATGAAATTTCTTGGTATGCTGAAGTTTTTGACTGGGATTTGGGAGCATTACAGCAGAAAGGATTGCTTATTTTTTCCTCTTATGATCCTGCAGAGTTTGAAAAGTTTGAGCTTAGGACTCTTCATTCTGAGATAATAATCCAGCTGCAGAGAGTGATAAAACAGATTAAAGCTAAAAGAGTGGTTATTGATTCTATTACTCCTTTAGGCCAAGCTTTAAAAGATAAAGCTAAGTTTAGGACTTTACTTTATTACCTTTCTAAAGCACTTAAGGAGAATGGTTGTACTTCTTTGTTTATTGCTGAAAAAGTTGACGAAAAGGATACTGAGTTTCAGGTGGAATCCTTTTTGATGGATGGCGTTATAGAACTTAATTTTACTGCTCGTGCAGATGTTTTGGAGAATACTTTAATGATTAAGAAGATGGTTGCTACTAAGTTTCCAAGGTCAAAATACTTGATTGATTTTTCAGAAAAAGGAATAAGGCTTGCTACTGGGTATTATTAATTACCATGGTACTTTTTTTAGTTTTAGTAAATAACCGATGAAATTAACGGTTAAGTGCGCTGCAGGGGTTATTATTAGTAAAAAACAGAACTGGTTTAGGGTTATTGGTTTTATCAGCATGCCTAAGCATACTGCTCCTATTAAGAAATCAATCTGGTCAAGGATTGGAACTGGCTGACCGCTTTTTACCCCCACTTGTCTTTTTAAGAAGCTTCCCGCAAAGTCTCCTAATACTGCTCCAAGAGACAAGAAAAATGCTAAAATAATTAATGAAAAATCTGCTGTAAACGTGGCTAGTAATGCTCCTGTAAGAGTTCCAAAGAAAATACCGCTTGCTGTTCCTCTTATTGTTTTCCCTTTTCCAAGAATTCTTTTTCCTCTTATTGTTTTTCCGAAGTCAATGCTTTTTCCTCCTCCGAATAACGCTGCTGAAGAATTACAAATGTACGCTGGGAGGATGTATATTAACGCCTGAACCATTGTTGAGGGGTTCATTTTTATCACTTATAGTAACGCTCCTACGAGCATTCCTATTATGGCTCCAACTGTTGTTGCTGCAAGGTTTGTTGAGGAATTCCCAATTATTTTTTTATTTTCAAGTAAAGCTCCGACTAATGAGTCAGTAAGGTTTCCAGCAAGACCTGCTACTATTGCTATTATTATTGCTTTGACACTTGGAAGGATTATTAGAGAAGAGACACCTATCATTAAAGAAGCTATTACCCCTAATATTGTTCCTGTGAGTGTTACTCCTCCATTTACTCCTGGATTTACTTTTTTGAAGTTTGTTATCATTCTTGGAGTTTCTTTTGAAAGAACTCCTAGTTCAGAAGAAGTTGTATCTGCTGTTGCTGTTGCTATTGCGCCGATGAACCCGTAAGTCCCTGCAGGCCCTCCTAGTAAAGCCATTAGCATTGCTATTCCGCCGTTGGATACTACGTTTCTTGACCCTCTTATCTTTTGCAGTACTTTGAGCTTTCTTTTTTTATCCCATCCATATCTTGTAACAAGGTTTCCTATTATGAAAAACAAGAACATTATTAAGAACCATTTTATTCCCTGAGTTAACAGAATAATGTATGCTAAGAATAATGCTGAAAGTGCTCCTGGAAAGTTAAGGGATTTTTTTTCTATTCCAAGCACGACAATAAAAAGAGGAAGAGAGTAAATAGCTAACTCATTCATTGCCTACCACTTATTAACTTGCATTTTCCAAATTCAATTCTTTTTATTGGGACTATTTTTTTAACTTCTTTGAAGAGTTCTCCAGCATAAGTTCCGAACACGCATTTTTGAATAAAAGCATCAAAGTTTTCTTCTTTTGCTTTATTTTCTACGAATTCTTCCATTATTTTTCTTATTGCTGACTTTTTGCTTGTTTCTATTCTTCTTGCAGTGAAAGTATAAACTGTTACTCTTATTTTTTTACCGTCCTTTGTTTCAGCATTTTTGACTAGCTTAACCATACTCCTTCTTCTTCTGACGTTTCTCCTAAGGTATTCTTCTGAAAGTTCAAATCCTTCAAGCTGAGTGTACGCGCTTTTTCCTTTCACTTCTTTTATTCTTAAAGTTAGTTTTACAAATTGATGACTCAGGTTGTTAGTAATTTCTTTTAATGGGCACCTGTAAATTCTTCCTATTAATTTCTTTTCATCATCAGCAACAGTGATCCCGACTGCTTTTTCTTCAAAAGATTTTGGAGAGTAAATAGTGTATTTTTCTTTCTTTTTCCAAGTGTCTGTCTTTTTTCTTTTTTTAACAGCCATCTTTTATCACTCTCTAATCAAAAGTTTGACTTTTTCAGGATCATAGTACCAGTCTTTAGCCACTACTCCTTTCCTCTTGTAGTATTTTACGAGTCTTCTTATTTTTGACTCTGTTAATTGTAGAGCGCGTCTGTTATGAATATCCTTCTTATGCTCTTCTAAGTGTTTTCTTAATCTAATTGCTTTTTTGAATAAGTTCATTAAATCTTCAGGCCATTCAGGCAATAGGTTTTCTTCTTTTAAGATTTGTGAAACTGATTTTCCAACTATTGCCTTTACACTTGGAATCCCATATTGGTCTCTTAAAACAAGACCTATCATTGAAAGACTTTTTCCTTCTTTAAAGAGTTTAATGACTAATTCTTTTACTTCTTCTTTTGAATAATTTACCCAGTCAGGGGCTACCTTTTTAGGTCTTTTTGACCCTGACTTCCCTCTTTTCCTAGCATGCATTCTTGCCAATTTTATCCCTCTTTAACGCGTCAGGCACGGGCTTGTTTGGACCCGTCCTCTTCCCGCGTTTTGAACTTAATTAGAAACAACCCTATTTAAAGGGTAGAATTGTAGTGTTATTTTATTATTTGGGGTTTATAAAAGCTTCGTTTTAAGCATACCTTGCTCTTTTTTCTATTTCTTCTAACTTTTTTTCAACTTCTTTGTTTTTATAAGCTTTTAAGATATTTTTCCAGATTTTTTCAAAGTTTTTCCAATGAGTGCTTTTCAGCATTTTTTTTAAGACTAATAAGTCAACTGCTTTGTCTTCTATTCTTTTTGATTTTGAAGCAAGCCCGAAGTCAATTAAGTAGATTTCCCCATCTTTTTCAATCATGTTTGAAGTAGTAAGGTCATTATGGATTATGTTATTTTTATGAAGTTTTTTTACCATCAAACCTATTTTTTTACCGTATTCTTCAGGCGCTTTATCAATTATCTTTTTTAATTTTTTCCCATTTATGTATTGCATTGTTATTGTTTTTTCTTTTAAGTCAACGTCAAAAACATAGGGGGCTTTTATTATCTTTTTAACTTCGTTTAGCATTAATGCTTCTCTTTTTATCCTTTCGTTTCTTACTTTTTCATCTATTTCCTTTATTCTATAAGCTTTCCTTATTCTTTTTTTTATTACTGATGGGTAAGACAAGTATTTTGATTTGTATAATACTGCTTCTGCTCCGCGGTAAATTAGTTCCATAGTTATGTTTTTAAGCTTCCTTTTTATTAAAAACTATGTGATAGAATGCCTGTTATCTCGTTAGAAGAGTATGAGTTTTTGTTAAGCAGACTTAATGATTTGCATGATGTAGAGTTTGTTCATGAAAGAACAGGGTATCCTTTTGAAATGCTTTTGAATATTCTTGCTAAGAAGATAACTAGGAATACTTTAAGAAATTATTATGTAGTGAAAAAAAAGTCAAAGATTTTGAAACAAAGGTGGCTGCTTGGAGAGTCAATAACTTTTATTGCTAAGAAAGAAAATTTTCCTCCAGTGCTCATTGCTTCTTTTATCATGAGTGAGTTAGGATACTCAAAGAGAAAGATAAAAGAGTTCATTAGAAATCCTGAATTAGTTGAAGATAAAAGGTTAAGGTTGGAGCTTGAGAAAGCTGTTCAGGAGGATTTTGTTTACTCTCCTGCTTCTTCAGAAGCTCAAGCTAAGAATGGGAGAAGGGCTGAGGATTTTATCGCTGAATGGCTTGACAAAAATAAAGTGCCTTATCAGACAGAAGTTGAGAGCAGGGAAAAAGGGCTTTCTAAAACTCCTGACTTTCTTCTGAAGAAGAAGATTCTAATCAAAGGAAGAGAAGTTAATTGGATTGAAAGCAAGTCAAGCTTTGGTGACCCATACGAAGTTAGGAGGAACAGTAGGCTTCAGCTTTCTTATTATGTTAAAATGTTTGGTCCTGGAGCAGTGGTTTATTGGTATGGTTATGTTGAAGGCTTAAAACCAAGGGGATTCATCTTACTGACGAAAGAAGACCTTAAGCAGAAAGACCTGATTAAGAAAATTTCTTTAACTCGACGCCAAGCCCATAAACCTCGTCGCAGTAAAAAGGCACGGTGAAGTTTATTTCTTTTTTTACCAACAAGTTTTTCTCTAAGTCTTCAAGCTCAATTACTGTTAGCCCTAATTTTTCTCCTTTAGAATTTATTGCGCTTATTTCAACTTCAGCGTGTTTCGCATATTCTCCTTTGTTGACTAATTCTATTGTCCCATTTATGAAGCATTCTTTTACTTCTGGGTATTGTGTTTTAGTAATTGTTTGGTTTACTATTACTATTTTAGGCGGCTTTGTAAGATTAATTTGAAAGTTAAACAAGGTTACTAAGACAACTATTGCTGTGCTTACCACTAAGATTATGCTTACTTTTTCATAAGGAGTAAGTTTCATGCTTCTAAATAATGCTTTTCCTTTTTAAAAACTTACCACTCAACTTCATCAGTACGCCATCTTGGTTTTATGTCTATTTCAGGAAGTTTCTTTTTTTCAGTTAAGGCAATGACTCCGGCCCAAGCTATCATTAACCCGTTATCTCCACAGACTTCTTTTTTTGGAACTAAGAATTTTGCGTTGTGTTCTTCGCTCATCTTTTTAAGCATTTCCTGAAGTCTTTTGTTTTGAGCAACTCCACCTGTTAGTATTACTTCTTTTTTTTCAGAATGCGCTAAAGCCCTCTCAGTAACTTCAACTAACATTGAAAAAATAGTTTCTTGGAAAGAATAGCATAAGTCTTCTATTTTTGCTTTTTTCTTTAAAGCAGCAGTTACTACTCCTGAAAATACGAGGTCCATTCCTTTCACGGTGTAAGGAAGAGGAATATATTCTTTTCCTTTTTTAGCAAGTTTTTCTATTTTAGGCCCTCCAGGAAAACCAATTCCTTTTTCTCTTGCAAATTTGTCAATAGCATTTCCTATGCCTATGTCAAGAGTTTCTCCAAATACCCTGTATCTTCCAGCTTCATACCCTATTATTTGCGTGTTTCCTCCTGAAACATAAACTGTTAGTGGGTCTTTCATTTTTCCATAGAGTTTTGCTATTTCAATATGAGCTATGCAGTGGTTTATCCCTATTAATGGTTTTTTGCTTTCTTCTGCTAGTTTTTTTGCTATTTTTATTCCTTCAAGCAAGCACGGAGGAAGCCCTGGACCTATTGATATTGCAATACCATCTACTTCTTTGAGGGTTATTCCTGCTTTTTCCAGAGCAGAAGAAATCACTTCTTCACTTACTTTTTTATGATGTCTTGCGGCGTC
>Ga0190313_1001515_pt1 | contig 12455 bp, 8 predicted proteins | sample 4870071011_MG_FD_169989 | JGI IMG/M metagenome (GOLD analysis project Ga0190313, IMG submission 169989) | Hydrothermal vent sediment bacterial communities from Southern Trench, Guaymas Basin, Mexico - 4870-07-10-11_MG | ecosystem: Environmental > Aquatic > Marine > Hydrothermal vents > Sediment ...
AATATGGTGGCCTCGAGAAGATTAGGAGGTATGTTGAAGAACAGGGTGGAAACATCACTCAATTGCAATTGTCAGACTTCCAATGAAGATACCCCGCAGCTTGCTGCGGTTGGGTTCTTCATTTTTCTTTAAAAGAATACACATGATCTAACAAGGGCAAAAGTTAAGGTTAAGAAAACCTGTCTATATTTTTTCAATTCTCACTAAAGCAGCGAGTAAATGCCGACATCCTGATTCTGACTGCAGTATGGACATTTCTTGGTTCCGGGCGGTAAGGGCATATCACACCGAATGCAATGACCTTTTGCTCTCCTTTCCGTGATTGCCTTTCTTCTGTTTTCCATTAGTTCCGGATGTTCTTTCAATACTTTCATTGAAGCAGCATTGGGTTCGAAAACGGATAAACCTCCTGCAATACCGATAGCACTCAATACCGAGACTCCGAAAAAGAAAAGCGTGTTGATTATCAGATCTTTAATCGGAATATCTGGAGAATAGGTGATATACATTGTGAAAACGAACAATCCTGCTCCAACTGCAATTCCCAGGGGTATTCCTATTTTCGTATGGTTTGTATGGTCAACCTCAAAAACACGTAATTCATTTCCACAGATAGGGCATTTTGTGGTATATTTACGGATAATCTCAAATTTAAAACCTTCTCTATCCATAAACTGATGACAGTGCTCGCAGTAATACAATTTTGGCATTTTATCGCCTCCCCGGGAGTTCAGAATTCATGCCTGTGCATCTCTTTTATTCTTAAAATGTTTTTGGTCGCACGCCATCTTTTTAATCCCATGTGCATTGCGGTGTGATGAAGCTCAGGTTCATAACAGGGAACGAGAACAAGGTGAAGGAAGCGAGCGAGAGGCTGAAGGAACTCGGCTTCGAGGTCGTTCAGGACAATATGAGCCCTCCGGAGGTGCAGGCGGATACGCTGGAAGATGTCGCGCTGTTCTCCGCCGGATGGGTGGTCGAGAGGTCGCCGGAACCTTTTTTTCTGGAGGATGCGGGCTTTTTCGTGGACTATCTGAACGGTTTTCCCGGCGTGTATTCCGCCTATGTTTTCGATACCATAGGATACGAAGGAATTCTACGGCTTCTTTCCTCTGAAAATGAGAGAAGCGCGAGGTTCGAGGCAGTCATAGCCTACTGGGACGGAAAGGAGTTTCACACCTTCAAAGGGGTAGTCAAAGGCAATGTATCGAGAAAGCCACGGGGAGAGAACGGTTTTGGCTACGACCCGATATTCGTTCCCGAAGGAGAGGAAAGAACATTTGCGGAGATGAGCGCGCAGGAGAAGAACAGCATGTCCCACAGGGGGAGAGCTCTCGATAAAATGGCGGAATGGCTGAAAAAGAACAGCGAGTGAGTTTCCGGAGGAAAAGAGACAGCAGGCAGGAAGCAACAGTGCGGCTGCCGGGAGGAGAAAAATTCCCGGGAATTTTGCGACTATGCCTCTTTTTGAAGAAAAGAGACAGCAGGCAGGAACCGACAGTGCGGCTGCCGGGATTCGAACCCGGGCAAGAGGCTTGGGAAGCCCCTATCCTAACCAGCTAGATCACAGCCGCATCTGCCGGAGCATAGAGATGAGGCATATAAAGATTTCAGGTGGGAAAGTTTAATATGCTTTGAGATGATGATATGGCGATAACATGGGCGACCCGGAAGACATGGTAAAGGAGATAATGAAGAACACAGGAAGCACACTCCAGATAGAGAATCTCATGATGGAATCCTTCCGAGACATACTGAAAGATGAGATAAAGAGCCGGATGCAGGAGAGTCTTGAGCGGAATACAGATATACGAAGGGACATAAGCGAAGCCATAGACATACTCATGGAAGCGCGTCTGAAGGAGGCATTAGCCCTTATGAAGCTCGCCAAGGCATCGACGAAACTGGGCGTCGAATCCACACCTCCTGATGTCAGGAGCGAAATGATACGCTCATTTACAGCGCTCTTCGAGAAGGAACTGGGCGAACTCTTGGAAAAGACACTCTGACCGAAAGTTTGATATAAAGAAGATTTTAAGGGGTGCTGAAATCGTGCGCATTTCCATCATCCCCCATGATTTCTCAACAATCTGAATGCTCCCGTAGTGTCACTAACTCTCTTCGAGAGTTCTGGTCGCAGAGCAAGCTCTGCTCACACGAACTCCTTTCAGGAGTTCTGCTCGTGCCGGCGTAACGGCACTCGTACGGACTCCGTCGAGGAGTCCTAGTCGCACGGGCGTTACCGTGCTCCAGCGGCCAATCATGCGGGCCTGAAAACCCATTAACAATCCGAATGCTCCCGTAGTGTAGCGGCCAATCATGCGGGCCTCTCGAGCCCGCGACCCGGGTTCAAATCCCGGCGGGAGCATTTATATTATAGTCCAAATCCCCCAGTGCCTTTTAGGTATATTCCTAAGAGGCATTTGGGAAATCTATTCCACCCATAGTGCAAGTGTTATATTAAGGTTTCGACTAACGATGACAAAAACCGACTTTCATTTTAGATGAATGATATGCAACCCTTATTGACACTTCATCGGCACCATGGGACACCTCATCACGACCCTATTGATGAGAAACAGAGTCCCATGGCGGCGATGGCCTTTGTCAAATGTCTTCTTTTTCTACTGATTCTTTACTCTTCACCTCCATTGTCTTCTATCTCGAGGAAGAGCCCCATGTCTTCAAGCTTCCTGATATCCTCCTCATTCTTCATGAGGATGGGCAGGGTTTCCTCTTCATTCTCAGTTTCTTCCTCTTCGTCAGCACTGTCTTCTTCGTCGTCTATGGCGTCAGCAAAGATGAGGAGAGCACGAGCCAGCTTTCTGGCCGTCTCCGGATCCTCTATCTGGACGCATGTCTCTTCTGTATCTGTACATTCACTATCGGCTGTAGCCTCCAGTTCGACGTGGACGCTGTATTCTCCGTCGTCCTGCATTTCCACAACATAGTAGAGAACGAGATCATCCTCGAACTCTACGTAGGCCGGACACAGCCTTTTTCTTTGGTTTTTTGTTTTTGGTTTCATTGGCTTACCTCTGTCTCCGTACTTTTGCGGAGACAATACCCACATGACTTAGGAGAATATAAACTTTTTGTATGCATAATAATACAAAACTGTACAAAAAGGCATATGCAAAAAGGCATATGCAGAAATACATCAAAGTGTGCAAAAAGGCATATTATTATGCCTAAAACCTTCTGTTAAGGGCGTTTTAGGTTTAGATGCGTTTTAGGAACCGGGTGGAAAATTCGGCTCACGCCCATGATTTTTACTCTGAAACATCGTAAAAATATGCAATAATTAATGAATTTTTGATTGCACACATTAAATTAGTGTACTGTATTCAGATGTAATGGCGTCGTTTAGAATATTTCTTTTCAGTATCATGTCTTCAAAAAGTTGGCAAAAACATTTAATATCCTTTTGCCTACCATAGCAAGATATCATGAAAATTCATCAGTATGTGTCGAATGGGAAGATAGGTAACTTTGCAGAGAAATCTCAATATTCAGAGTTAATAGAAAGTATGTCAAGGTGCACTTCAGATATTGAAGTATGGACAATAGCAAACATAGAGTTTTCTGGCACTCAAATAGATTTGATGATACTAAAAGAAGACGGAGTTCTGTGTGTGGATTTCAAGAACTATGAAGGAGATATCAGAGGAGAAGAGAATGGGTGGTACATCGATAACAAAAAAATCGAAAGAAAAAACTGGTTCTCTCAGGCAAAGATCCAAAAAAGCTCGGTTGGTCGTAAGATGGTTGAAATACTTTCTCTGCAAAATGGGAAAGAAACTTATTATTTTAAAACTAGGCAGCTTGTTTGTGTCAGGCCAAGTTCAAAAATAGATATCAAAGGCATAAGCAAAACTTCAGGAATCTGGTTTGGAGTCATAACTCCTGAACAGATATGTGGGGAAATAAACGAGTATGAAGGAGAAACTCTTTCAAAAGAAGACATAAAGAAAATAATCAGGGAACTGGGGGCAGAACCCATAGATTACGGAGAGTATCTAGAACAGATATCTGCTGAACTCCCAGAAAGACCATATCTCTATGAATCTGATATATTCCATGGAAACTACGAAGACATCTATAAGAAACTGGCCTCGATACACGACAACATACGGAATCCATATGAACTATGGATGTGCGAATACGCCATGGCATTAACTCAGAAGGATGCTCGCAAAACCCTCCCGGACCTCCTCAATCTCAAAAAACGTTATCCTTCTTACGAAGATTACGGAACACACAGTATTCTAGAGGATATATTTGATTATTTCATAGAATATCAGGACGAATACGAGTCGGAAATCGAAGACAAGGTCGCAAAACTCTATCTCGAAATAACTTCTTTGGAAATGAAATATGCAATTCTCAAGAAGGTGACCGATGATCGAACTGCTGTGGAATGGCCGGATTTCATGGAAGACATGGTACCAGAACTATACCACAACCATCCGAGCGACCCTGTTCTATTGGTGGAGATGTTGAGGTACAGCATAAGAAAAGAGGATGACAAAGCAAAGACATTGATGGAGAAAATACTCTTTGATACCGATACAAAGAAAGCATTGAACATAAAGACCTTTAATGGCATTCTTGCATATGACCCATATTCTGTAATATCACTCTATGACGAAAACTCTCTTTTTGAGCTGTTGAAAAGAATGAAAGAGGAGTATGGAATCTCATACGAAGAGGAAGAAAACATAGTCTTATCAATTTACTATATAAAAAAACGCCTTTACAAGAAAGCATATGATGTTGCGATAGAAGGAAAAGAGAATGCTTTGACGGATGAACTGAAGAGAAGACACCTTCTCCTAGCCATATACTCTTTACGCATACTGCATTCACAAGGAGAATCAAGCCATTCTAGAGAGGAAAGAATCAGGTTATATGAGCATCTTCAGGAGTATATATCCTTGGAAAAAAGCACCTGTTTCATATACGAATGGAACTATGAGATACAAGAGGAGTTGAGGTCCAAGGGAGATATGATGATAGAGAGAAGTAAGATGGAGAGTGATTTGAAAGCGGGCGTCAAAGGTTGCGGCTCCCGGCAAATGTACTATCTACTTGCTAAGGTGTGCAAAGGATATGATACTGAATGTGCAATAGAGAACTTCGAGACCATACTGCGTTTCCGTCTCATAGATGAACCATGGGATTGGGAGTATCAGACAAAGTTCTATATGGAATCCGATGACATACCACCATACTATAGATGGATTGAGTCCATCTCGGATTACTGGCCAACGAAGAGGACATCGGAATTGAACGATATAGAGAAGGAATCTCTAAAAGAAATAATCGATATCTATGTTTCGACAAAGAGGTTCAAAGAACTATTCTGTTTGGTAGAGGGGTTGAAAACCTATGTGAACATCGATCGTAGCATATATTCGGACGCATACCGAGAGCTGTCAAAATGGTTGGATAGGCAAAACGAGCTATTGCAGGGAGGGACATCCTCTGGAGAACAGAAGCAAAAAACAGGAACAACGCTGGAAGATGTGATACTCAATGAGAGAACAAGGAGAAAGATACAGAGGTTCGTAGAATCAACCAAAAAGTCCAACAGGCCAAATTCCATCCTTCTTCACGGACCTCCCGGCTGTGGAAAGACTATGCTTGCTGAGGCTATGGCCAACGAGCTCTCTTACGAGTTTGAGATTCTGTCCCCAAGTGACATAATAAATCCGCTTGTAGGGGTTTCTGAACAGACTATAGCTTCTGTGTTCGAGAAGGCGAGGGAAAGAGGAAGGGTGCTGATATTCCTGGATGAATTGGAGTCGTTCACCTTCGATCGTTCCACGGCGGAACGTTCTTGGGAACTGACCCTTCAGAACGAGCTGATGACGCAGATAGAGAGAACCATGAAATCAGACATCCCCATCATTGTAGTCGGGGCAACGAACTATCTCTATAAAGTTGACAGAGCACTCCGCCGTTCCGGGAGGTTCAATTATAAGATTGAGATAGACCTTCCTGAGGGCCCACAGAGAGCAGAGATATTCAGAAAGAAGCTAAAAACATTGAATGACTCTGGAAACTACACCATAGACGAGGAATCCATAGACTTCTCTGCAATCTCCAAGGAAACAGAAGGAATGAGCGGTGCCGACATAAATACTATCGTGAACGACCACATTGTGATGTATGTGGAATTTGAAAAGGGTGATGAAAGCCTGAAAATAGATATGGACGACATACTTCATGCCATATACGAATTCAAAGAAGGGAACAGCGACAGCTCAGATGGAACGGGTACGATGTATATGTAACTCTTAGAATTGGTACATAACCAAATTTGACAATCGAAAGAGTGCCTATTCATTTAATATATAAAAAATAAACATCTCTAGGTTCATTCAGTAGCTATTAGACGATACTCTCCCGATTAAGATGCATGTCAATTAAGTATCCTTTATTCGGATGTCTGGAATCGTATCACTAAACTCACTATCTATGAGACTGATTTGTTTTCTTACAATACGCCTCATGTTGATCGCAGGCCTAAGACAATATATTTCAAAATCTCTAGGTGAGATATCTGATGGATGCCTTACATGAGGGAACAATAGCTTTAAAAGGGCTGTAGATATCTTTATTATGGCCTTCGTATCCCTTGTATCTGCATTTCGAGGTATCTCTAGGAGAGATGTGACCACTTGTGAAAAATCTGGAACTGTTCTAAGCTCGTGTAATATCTCCGAAAAATATTCTACATTTAAAGCATGCCCATTCAGTTTCAAGTCTTCCCTCATACGAGGCAGTTTCCAGCCCTCTACAAAACCGTGAAATCTATCCAAAAGTGCGGAATCTTGAAAGAATTTTGGAAGTTTCGAAAAATACCTGCTGTTCGTTGGAAGCTTATTTTCATTTAGAGGGATGTTTCCCAATAGTACAAATCCTGCAGAAGAAACTCCACGATAGTTGGCTACTGCAAAATTACCAGATTCAAGATAGTTTTTAAGGGCCCCCTGCAGCTCGCTAGAATCTGTAAATTTTATTGTCTCTATCTCGTCCAGAGCAACATAATCATATCTTTTTATGAGGCCGGGTGTAGCTCTAGTGATATCATATAACAGTTTAGCTCTAGAAACCACACCACCACTAACCGTCCATCCGTATTTACTAAGATTGTTAAAGACATAGGATTTTCCTGTTCCTTTTGGTGCTAGTTCTATCATATTCGTGTTTGGCTCCACGAATACAAACAATCTAGATATGAACAACAACTTCTGTTGTACACTTTCAAAACCTTCTGGATTATATTCCATTGAACGTATTAGAACATCCATCCATTCATTGATTTCAAAGCTTTTTCTTTTTTCTCTAAAATAGTCTAAATCCACAACATATGGCTTGAAGGGTTTGTACTCTATGATTTCAATAACCCCCCTCTGTCCCTTATCCGGAGGGACATATGCAAGTTTTACTACGCCCCATACCTCTCCACCTTTTAGCTCGGGAAATTTTTTTGCAACATATGGTGGGATTTGCCCCTCATTCAGCTTTATATTTATATCGGGTATTGAGAACCTTAAAATCCCAGTCTTGATATCTGGCTCCACAATGATTCTAGCTAGAATAGTCATTTCATGGGCATCGTTTATTAGTGTGCCTTTAATCCTGTTGCCTTTATGAGCGATGTGCTCGTTTAAAAATGACTTCAAACCCTCTGTGTCTAGATCTCCATACGAATCCGTAAATTTCTTTACAAGCCAATCCTTCACAAAGGAAGGCAAATTATATCCTGAGAATACCCCATATTCTTTGGGGCTTTTAAAGACAGATTCTTCTCCGAATATTTCTTTTATCTTCATGTCCACGCTACTCAAACAAACCACTCTCCTTAAATCCACCTCTTATATTTATCTTTATCGGGTATTCTTGATCGTCAATCCCGACATAAAAAATATGTTTTCCCGGTTTAATATTTTCTAGAAATACCTGATACAATCCATCTTCGATTTTATTTATTTTCAATAACGTTACGCCCCATCTGAAAGCAATATGTTGCGGGTCCGGTTCGATTCTTATTTTGAGAGTAGGATCAAGGATAGACAGTTCTTTATCTACAGGATCAACAGAATATTTTATTTTTTCATCTGACGTACTTATGACTATCTGAGGGACAATTACTTCTTCAGGGGTTGCACCCCCATGCACTTCCCTGTGAGGTGTGTTCTCTAAAGATATATGTTTTAAAGCAATAATGGCTTTTTTGCCTGAACAATAACCTTCCGAATCCCACACTATATAGTAATCATCATCCGCATGAGAACCCTCTTCTATCCACACATAACGTCCTTCATGTTCTGTCCCATGAATACCTAATTTTTTGTAGTTCCCAAATTTCTTTGTACACAGGAATGTGAACCCGTGATCAGAAACTACACATATTCTTCGCTCCTCCATGTTGATTATATCTAAGGATATTTCTTCTAGCAACTCTAGTTCGCTAACAAGGTCATCTGGATATCGATACGGGTTTTCGTTGTGTATATGTTCGTCTAAGATATCTATTTTATGCACTGTCCTAGAGTTTCTGTAATCATTGCATTTTGTAGTGCTAGGTATGCTCACCCTAACCAAATCTTTTTTTGAAACATATTTTCCATTTTTCTTTCCGTGTTCTTCTAAAAGATTTATTAATAGGGGGAACCATTCTGCCCCTAGTCCATCAACCCAAATATAAACACATTCTTCATCCAATTTCGGCGATTTCAAAGAATAATACCACTCAGAGAACGCAGATTTATCCTTATTTTTTTCTTTTAGAGTTTCTTCAATTAAACTTTCTTTTTGATCTGTGATCTTTGACCAAGCGTACTTTTCAAAATAGTCTACTATCCACCGGTCTATGTCCATTGAGCGAACTGAATCCCAATTCAGATAATGATAAAGTAATGGGTAAACTTCCTGAGATATCTTCTTAGCAGTGTTGAAATCCAACTTGGAAATTTCATATACGAGGTATTTCCTTTCCAATCTTGTGACATCTGTAAGATATTTGAATTTTTCTAAATTCTTTTCTCCAAACTTCTCGTCTAGCTGGTGTAGATGTTTTTTTAAGGATCGTTCAATCATTTTCATATTGAACATCTTTTTACTCTTTATGTGCTCAAGAAGAATTTTTCTTTCATGGGATATTTTGTCTAAATCCGCCCCCCCATATGAGAAAATATGTGTCCACAATATTCTAACCAAAGTCGATGCATCAAAATTGCTCAAAGTCTCGAAAGAAGAATAAAGATACGTTCCTGAAAACTTCGAGTGCGTGATTATTTCTTGTTTTATAAGCCAACGGTCATAGTCAGTTTTTGCATACACATATAAGTTCAAGATCTGCTCAGGAGTCAGTTCATCTATTTGAGATATGTTAAAACGGTGCTTAAATATGCTGTGCAAGGTCAAAAATCTATTTCCACCTCTGTTTAATTGACTAATTAGTTCATTCCAGTAGGTTTCCTCTTCTTTTTTGAACTCAGTTTTGATATCTATTCCATATATGTGTTTGACATACTCTTTTTGATTGCTTAACATTTCGGACACAACAAATACTTCGTCTGGAAGAAACTTGGAATAGAGTTTAGAGAGTATACAATTTTTTGTAGATATGATATTTTTTAAATCTGTATTATTCCAAATTTCCAACCATTCCTTGCTAGTCGAAACTTTACAATAGCTGGCATCATCGATAATAAGCATATCGCTCATATCGAAATCCAATTGAAATACTTTTATTCTCTTATTTTTCCCTTTCAGTTTCCACACGGGAGCCCATTCTTTTTTCCTGTAAAATTTGTTCCAGAATGTACTTTCAAATCTAGACCAAAGTCCAACGATAGGTACATAGATTCTGAAATAATCTTTTTCTGTATTTTCTATGGATGCTAGAGACCTTATTGTTTTTGAGAAATCATCATCTCCTTGAAAACGGAGAAATTCAGATACTGGAAGTAGTACCGATGTTTCCGATATCTGTTCTAAAAACTGATATATGTCTCCCGGTAATAACCACATATTTTCTGAAGGAAGGATGGCGGTCAAGTCTTTGATTTTTGCATTAATTGGCGGGTCAGTCACAATATTCAAGAAAGATCGCATGTCATCATAACTGTTCATAAAAACTAATCTCACAGGATATCTGTTATCTCGTATGGATCCATAGTCGTCCAGTATGATTTTTTTCAAATCATCCATGTTGTACTCTGGCGGCTCAGTTGACATCTATTCACCCATAATTTTCTTCACATCCTCTATTAGATACGGATGGCGTTCAAGAATAAACTTTAGAATCTTTGTCAGCTGTTCTTTGGGCGATCCCTCAATAAGAGACACTGTTTTTTCAACAGAGTCTTTGGGGATGTTTTTTGTTGCATATGTTGGATCATCCATATCGTCTCTAGAGTCCATATGCATAGGCTTAGAGAGTGGATCTTCTTTACTGTCTCCATCGGATTTTCTAGAGTTGACCCATTTTAGAGCCTCTATTGTGACTTTATCTTCTTCCCATTTTCCAACACTCTCTTGAAGATTTTTCTTCAAATACTCCATTAGGTCATTCATTTCTGTATCACTCGATATGATAATTTCTGCTTTGATTTCTAACCATTTTTTAAAAACACTCCGTGCGTCCTCGGCATTCTTTGTAAACTGAATAGACAAATCCATATGAGTTTCTTTTATTAACTCGTTTATTTCTTTTATCTTGTCAAAATGTAGATCAGAATCTGTAGAATGGATTAATTCATAGATTGACTGGATCGCTTTTTTAGTCTTTTCATTTACATCTTCGGAGTATTTAAAGACCCACACAGGATATCCTTTTTCTGAGCTCCAGTCTTCACGTATCTTCCACCGAATATCATTCAAACTAATTGCATCCGATATAGAAAAAATATCTTTTAGATTGTTTATGAGCTCTTTCTCATCTTCAGTCCCGAATCTCACATTTAGTTTGGCTGGAGGAGATCCACTCTTTTTTTCCCAATAACTAAACATATCCACAATACGATCTCTCATTATTTCCTTGGTTATTGCCGTTCCAGTACCTATGTTGAATAACTTATCTACATAGTCTCGCATTAAGAACCCCATAGCTGCCATGTTTACTTTTGAAGAATAAAGACCAAATGGAGATCTAGATAAAAATTGCAGCACAGACGCCAGGTTAAATTCTCCTTTCATTTTGGATTCTTCTAGAACTTTATTCACTTCTAGCTGCATCTTTTTCAGTGGGTGGCTGTCGATCTCCTTTTTTATTTTTAAATTTATATCAACTATATATTCACCATTATTGTCTTTTATTATGTTTTTTAGGGGGCTATCGGAGCCCTTTGTGTTATTTTCAACATATGCTCTGTCATTTGCAAAAAGAAAAATTTCTATGGATTTTTTTGCAGTCACCTTTTTCCATATGTTTTTGTTAGTGTTTAAAAACTCGATCTTATTTAGCCCATATGGGAAAATCATATTTGTAAAATCTGAATTTATCTCTGGACCCATTTTTGAAAACACTCTTTTTGCACGCATCCCTTGGAAAAAATACTCAACATATCCATTTTTTATTTTATGTATCCAAGAATACAATATCTTTCTAGCGTATTCTTCATTAGTCTTTCTATCTTGAACATTATGTTGCTTTCCAGAGATTTCAGCACGTGCAGAATATTCTATAAATTTATTGTACTCCTCTTCGCCCATAGAAGCCTCAGACACCAAAAAGATTATATTTTTAAAATCCTCATCATTAGATATAGATTCGATCTTTTTAGATTCTTTTTTCAGTTTCTCTTCTGTAGTCGATAAAAAAAGACAGATATTAATTTTATAATTATTTATAAATTTTTTGTTAATCTTAGTTTTCAGGATGTGCTCTGGCGTATCTACATCCAAAACTAAAAACTCCATTTCTCTATTTACTGCAGATCCCAAAGTGTTTTTGAGATCCTCAAGATCGTTACTTCTAGATAAAATATTTTCAACCTTCCCATATTGTATCTTTTTATTTTCGATTTCTTTTTCAAGTTCCTTTGAAGATGTTCCGGAATACATGTAAACTTGAAACAATCCATCGGGAGTCTTTTCAATTATCTTTTTATCATTTAGAAAAACCAACATTTCTACTATTCTTTCCTCTTCTATCGTTCCTTTGAACATGTCGATAATGTTTTCTTTGCTAGGTTTAACAAGATCTATTTCTCTAAATCCCGAGCTGACATATCTCATGAGAACATTCAAGAGCAGAGTTCCTTTAAAAACAGGCAAGAAGTGATTCCCCATATTTTCTTGTTTATCGCAATTTAATTTAATTAATATACCCCGCAGCTTGCTGCGGCTGGGACAGCATAGGCAGATAACAATATACTTTGGCATGTTCTATAGCCATGGAAATAGAACATGCTTCACACTGCACATATCGAATAAGA
>Ga0190313_1001516_pt1 | contig 12450 bp, 12 predicted proteins | sample 4870071011_MG_FD_169989 | JGI IMG/M metagenome (GOLD analysis project Ga0190313, IMG submission 169989) | Hydrothermal vent sediment bacterial communities from Southern Trench, Guaymas Basin, Mexico - 4870-07-10-11_MG | ecosystem: Environmental > Aquatic > Marine > Hydrothermal vents > Sediment ...
AAACATTTTTGCATAAAATTTTTTGTCTCACAAAATAAAAAACTACAAAGTTATTGCAAAAAACGTTGGTTGATGGAACAAGTGGGATCAGGAGCCCATTTATCTTTTAGTAGCTTCCATGCTATCCCCCGACAGCCTCCTCTGCATATGTCAAGGTGCTTGCATGATTTGCATGGCTCTTTAATATTCTTTTTCACTTGTCTTAGTTCTTTGAGTATTGGGTTCTCAAGCCATATTTTCTCCAGATCATCCTTTAATACATTGCCAAGTAAAAATTCCTTTCCAAGCAAAGCAGCGCATGGATAGACATCACCATCAGGATTTATGACTATTTGTGTGTGCCCAACAGGACATCCGAGGACAGGCACTGTTTTAAGCTCCTGGTCTGTGAAAGCCATTTGCATGACGTTGATGCTTCCACAGTCAAGAGTTACTTTAATATTTATCTCGTCTTGTATTTCTGCTATTTTTCTTATCACTTTAGCGTATTCCTTTGGGTCTGGTGACAACCTTAAAAATTCTTCTTCTGTTAAAGCACCTGGCTTTAATTTTAAAAGAGTAAAATAATCTACACCAAGCTTGTCAAGAAACCTAACAAAGCCTACTATGTGCTCAAGGTTGTTGCTTGTTACGACGCAGTCAACCCCAGTAATTATTCCTGCTTTTTTAAGCCTCTTTATCCCTTCAATTACTTTTTTACATACCCCTTTTCCTCTTAACTTATCATTTACTTCTGGAATGTGACAATCAAGGGAGACCTGACAAAGACTAAGTCCTGCATTACTTAATTTTTTAACATTTTCTTCTGTGAGTAATGTCCCATTAGTGGAAAGGCTTATTGGAGGGCTGTTTGGAATAGAATTCTCATATTTTACTAGTTCTATGACATCATCAATTCTAAGCAAAGGCTCACCGCCTGTGATGGTTATTTGACCAACACCCCATTCAACAAACTTGTCAATTACTTTCTTCAGTTCTTCTAAGCTCATCATTTTATCTGTTTTCTCATGAGTTTTTCTAACAGAACAATACTTACATGCAAGGTTGCATCTTTTCTCGATCTCCAAGTGAGCCATTATTGGCGCGGCATGAATTGGTTCGCTCCCATCATAGTTGAGAAGTCTTAGATCATATTCTCTTGGAAGCTCTTTTTCCTGAGTTAAATCTTCAAACTCAAGCACTTTTAGCCCAACAAGTTTACGTAAGAACTCTTCGTCTTTCTTGCCTTTTATTAGCTTTTTTGCTTTCTTTTCTTTCAATGCTTTCCTGAATAATTTTTTCTCATGCTCGTCGTCTATGAGGATCATCAACCCATGCTCAGTGGTTATGTAGATTCCTTGTTTTTTCTCCTTTACCTGTTTAACTTTATCACTTCTCATTCCAAGCACCTCCAGCAGTATGGGTCTTTTCCAAGAAGCTTTCCATTGTAAGCATAACTCATTGCCCAGCAACCTGTTCTACATTTTTCAAAATACTCGCATTTCAAGCATTCATCATCCACCTGACTTAAGTTCATCTTGTGAAATCTTTTACCATTCTTGATTATTTCTTTGAAGTCCTGTGTGTGTATGTTACCAAGAATTATGTCTCTTAAGAACATGCAAGGACTTATGTTCCCTTCAGTGTCAGCATGAAAAAAATCAACCCCAGCACGACAGTAATATGCATCTTCATCTTTTGAAAACATTTTTGGTGTCTGCACTTTTATACCAAGCTCTGAGCCTAAGTGTTTTGCCTCTGTTAGAACCGTTTTAAGCGTTAATGGGTCAACCATGAGATCTTTTCCAGCTCTTCCCATTGGCACTACTGGAAAGAGCTTTACAACGCTTACTCCTAGTCCAGCACATAATTTTATTACTTCTTCAACTTCAGTGTAGTTTAGTTTTGAAATACACATTGGCACATAGGCTTGGATGCCTGAATCAACTATTTTTTTGATGTTTTTTATCACTTTGTCAACGCATTTAGGTTGTCTTTGTTTTTCATAAGTTTTTATCCCGTCAAGGCTCACTTGTATCTTTTCTATACCTATTTCTACGAGTTCTTTTATCATTTCATCATTTAGCAAGACACAGTTAGTGGTAAAAGTAGGAGAAGCTCCTAGTTCTATTGCAAGTTTTAGTAGCCTTTTCAAATAATCAAACTTGAGTAATGGTTCTCCACCACCAAATCTTATGTCTTTACAGTACCAAGCTGTTTTTTCAACAGTTTCTTCAAGCATGTTGAGAGTTGGTTCTTTCCTCTTATCATTGCCTATGCAACAGTGAGTGCAGTTCATATTACACTTATTAGTTATTTCGCATGTGAGTACTTTTGTTTCACCCAGCAATATGGATCACCTCTAAATAAGTCGCCATAGTAATAGAAGGAATTCGCAAGACAGCCGCCCCTGCACTGGCTGAGTAAAGGGCACTCCTTACACTCTTTCGAAACTCTTTCCTTAAGCTCTTTCATGTTCATTCTAAGAAGCCAGCAAAGCCCATCTTGTCTTGAAAGCACCTGCTCAAGCGGCTGCTCATAAATGTTTCCTATTTTCAAAGGCAGAAAAGAACAGGGATATACATCACCGTTAGCTGCTATATCAACACAGTGTCTTAAAGCACCGCATTCGTAGATTTTTGTTCCTGGAATCTTTTCAGGTATTAATCCAAACACTCTTCTAACTCTTACTCCTTTTTCAATAAGGGTGGTCAGCCTGCGTAGTATTTCAGCATACTCTTTTGGTTTTATCATCATTTCAATACTTGCTCTTCCAATTGGTGTTACTGGTACTGCTTTAAACACTTTCGCTCCTTTTGCTGTTATAAACTCAGCGAGTTCTACGACTTCATCTTTGTTTAGGTTGCTTATTGTACACTGTACGTGTGTTACAAATCCTTCTTCTGAAAACATTTCAACAGCTCTGACCGCTCTTTTAAAACTACCTTTCCTACCTCTTAGCATATCATGTGTTTCTTCAAAACCATCAATGCTGATGTTCACTCTTCTTATTCCTATCTCTTTTAGTTTTTTTACAAGCTTTTTCTTAACAAGCCAGCCATTAGTTGAAAATGAGGGTTTCTTTATTCTTTTAGCAGCATAACTCATTATTTCAAGAAAGTCTTTTCTAAGTAATGGTTCTCCTCCAGTAACATAGAAGTCTCTTATATTGTTTTTTTCACAAAACTGGATAGTTTCTCTTATTTTTTCAATAGAAAGGTCTTTATGGTTTTTCTCAGAAGGATAACAGCAATGCTTACATTTCAAATTACAATTATTAGTGATATAAACTGTAATCCATTTTAGTTTGGAGAGGCGAGGCACTTGTCTCACCTCACACGTGGTAGTAATGCAAAGAAGTGCATGTGTCCTCCTTGCATTCTATCTATGACTATCTTCATAGCCCCACCTCCACACTAAATTACTGCTCTTAAAAAATAAGAAAATTTGTTTAAGAAAATGTAAAACTTAGTTTTACAAAAGCTTTTATATGTGCTGATTTATAAAAGTAAACGAAAACTATGATAGACAAACGTATTATTTCAAAAATCCAGGAAATGGTTTACTTAGAGCCAAGAACAGTCCAGGAAATAGCTAGGGAGTTAGGGGTAAGTTGGAAGACAGCTGAAAGGTATATAGAAAAAGTAGCAGAGGAATATGGCACTATAAGGATTAAGAGGTTCAGAGGGGAGTCAAAAGCATCAGTAAGAATAGTCTACTGGAATACCGGTTACAAGGGAGCAACAATCATTCAAGAGGAACTGCTCCAGAGAATAATGAACAGTTCTGAGAAATATGACTTTTCCCCTTTTGACATAGTCCAGTATTGTGATGAAAAGTTAGTTGATTGTGTTAAGATTACTGAAGATATCGAAAGAGCACTTGATAAAGAGATTTCAAAGACTATGGAAAAAGCTTCTGAGGAACTGCTTTTGTTCTCGGGAAACCTCTCCTGGGTGAACTATGAAAAGACAAGAAAAGTTCTTGAAAAAGCAGTTAAGAAAGGCGTCAAAATTAAAGTGATAACAAGGATAGACATTACCACCATTAATAATCTTAAAGCGCTGCAAGCAATATCATCAAAAATCTCAATAAAACATAGGGAACAGCCATTAAGAGGAGTGATAAGTGATTCAATAGAATGCCAACTAAAAGAAGTAAAACCAGCTGCTTTGTTCAAACCATCTGAACTGAATACAGATACAGTTCTCTCTTATACTCTAAGAGATAAAGAATGGGTGTCTTTCCTTAGAAAAGTATTTTTTACTATGTACACTTCTGCTCCAGACACTGAGAAAAGAATGAAGATTCTTAAAAAGATTTCATCATCTTAAAACCTTATTAATCACTTCTTTTATCCTTTCTCTTATCTCAGGGTTTATAGAAGAGGGGTCTTTAATTTTATATCTTTCATACATCATCTTTGCTATTTCTTCTATTATTTGCCTTTTAACTTCTTCAGCCTTTTCTTCACCTGCTTTTTTTGCTTCCAAAAACCTTCTCCTTTCACATGCCAAAAGCTCAAAAACATCTTTTTCAAGAGGAGATTCTGGCTTGAAAGCAACTTTTTTAACTTTCCTTACTTTCCTGACAACAGGCATGATATAATTTAGGGAAGCCAGAGTTTTAATTAGTTCCTTTTTTGATTACTGCGTTTGTGTAAGCGTCTTGGAAAGAATTAAGAACAGCTCTTGCAACGTCTTGTTTTTTCTTCAAGCCAGGAGCTATTGACCCTGGATAAACGAACTGCGAGAACTCATAGTAAAGGTCCTCCATGCTCTTTAAAAGTTCACCAGCCTCTTCCACTTTTCCTCTTGCCAGGAGTTGCATGCCGAATCTTTTAAGCTCGCCAATAGCATCACCAAGACCTGTCAAGTAGTACTCTGCAGGAACTTTTACTTCAGGAAGCTTTTTCATTTCCAAGTAAGAAGCAAGGATCATTGCTTCAGCATACTCTTGGTAAGCATTACCAAGCACTGTCTTAACAAGGTCAGGGTGTTTCTTAAGCAGCTTCTCAGCTTTTTTGATTATCTTCTCAGCTTCTTTTAGTTTGTTTTTTGCTTGTTTTTTCTTGCCTGCCAAGAGGCTTCTTATGGCTTGCGCGCAGAGAGGCACCACGTTCCTCTGCATCTTCAAAGCTTCTTCTCTTACTTTCATTCTCTCATCAAGTTCTTTTTTAATTTTTTTAAGCATTTAGTCACCTTTTTCTTACCGTGTAGTATTTTTTGCCTTTCCTTCCAATGATTTCCTGTACTTCAGCAGCTATTTTGGTGGTTTCTTGTCGTATTTCTTTTTCAGAGTAAAGGCCTAAGTTGAATAACGCAAGGGCTGCTGCTGTGATGTTTAACAACATGAACAAGTAGTCTTTTATTGACACTGAGTACATGAGTAGGAATACTGCTCCTGTAAAAAACAAGACAGTGTAGTAAAAGCCTTCTTTTTCTCTTCTTATTGTTGGAATGAGCCATGCTGTTACTATTAAAAGCCCGCCTATTAACCCTAACGCCATCATGTCAATCTTTTATTCTAAAAGCTTCAGAATATAAAAGGATTGTCATGGTTTTTGAAGCTTTTTCTGAAGAAGTAAGGCAAGCTGTTAAGGAAAGAGGATTTGAACCTACTGAAGTCCAGAAGCTTGCTGTTCCTTTAGTTTTGAAAGGAGAAGACGTGCTTGTGATTTCTGAGACAGGCACTGGTAAGACAGAAGCAGCATTACTTCCTCTTTTTTCAAAAATGATGAAAAGCAAGACTCATGGTGTTGAGTTGCTTTATATTACTCCTTTAAGAGCATTGAACCGTGACTTGATTGAAAGAATAAAGTGGTGGAGTGAAAAGCTTGGTTTTTCAGCAGGAGTTCGACATGGTGATACTTCCCAGTATGAGAGGTCAAAACAGTTAAAGAATCCTCCAAGGGTTTTGATTACTACTCCTGAGAGTCTTGCTCTTATGCTTTCAGCTCCTAAGATGAGGAAAAACCTTGACACGGTTAAGTATGTTGTGATTGATGAAGTTCATGAGTTGGTTGAGTCAAAAAGAGGAGTTCAGTTAGCTCTGTGTCTTGAAAGGCTTTATGAAAAAACAAGGTTTCAGAGAATAGGCTTGTCAGCCACTGTTGGTGACCCGTCGCTTGTTGCTGATTTTTTCAAGTTCAAGAAAATAGTTAAAGCTGTTCCTTTTAAGAAGCCTGTTATTGAAGTTGAGTTAGTTGAGCCTGATGATGAGGCGTTTAAGCTTGCTGATGTTTTAAGCGTTTCTCCTGATACTGCTGCAAAGCTTAAGAGAATGATTGAGTTGATTGAGAAAAATGACAATGTGCTTGTTTTTGTTAATACTCGTTCAACTGCAGAGGCTTTAAGTTCAAGGTTTGAGGCTTTAAAGAAAAAAGTTACTGTTCATCATTCTTCTTTGTCAAGAAGCGTTAGAGAGTCAGTTGAAAAAGCTTTCAAAGAAAGAAGATTAAAAGCTGTTGTTGCTACAAGCAGTCTTGAATTAGGGATTGACATTGGCTCAGTAAGCCTTGTTATTCAGTATTCTTCTCCAAGACAGGTAATTAGGCTCATGCAAAGAGTCGGCAGGAGCGGCCATAAGGTTTCTGAAGTTCCAAGAGGAGTTATTATTGCAGGTGATTCAGAAGATGCTTTAGAAGCAGGCGTGATAGTTAAGTTGCTTGAGTCAGGGGTTCTTGAAAAACCAAAAGTTTTTGAAAAACCATTAGACGTGTTAGCTCATCAGCTTGCAGGTATTGCTTTGGAAGGCAGGACAAGGATTTCTAAAGCTTTTGAGCTTGTGACTCGTGCTTGGCCTTACAGGAACTTGGGTTTTGAAGAGTTTTTGTCAGTTTTAAACCAGCTTGCTGATGAGAGAATAATCTGGGTTGATGAAGGCTTTTTTGGAAAAAAACAAAAGACAAGGCTTTATTATTTTTTAGGAGTTTCAATGATTCCTGACGAGCAGAAGTTTTTTGTTAAGGACATTGAATCAAACACAAATATTGCTGTGCTTGATGAGCCTTTTGTAGTAAACAACTTAAGGATAGGGGGAGTGTTTATTACTAAAGCAAGACCTTGGAGGGTTGTTGACATTACTGAAAGAGAAGTTTTGGTAGAGCCTGCTTATAGTCTTGAAGGCGCTATTCCATCATGGGAAGGAGAACAGATTCCTGTCAGTTTTGAAGTAGCCCAGGAGGTTGGAAAAGCAAGACTTTCTGAACTTAGAAGGTTTTTAAATGCTAAGGCTTGTTCTGAAGTAAAGGCTTTTCTTGGCTTGAAAAAAGGAAGCGATAACGAGATAGTAATTGAGCCTTACGAGGATTTTGTCGTAATGCATGCTTTTTTTGGTTCCACTGTAAACTATACTCTTGGTTCAGTGATTTCAAGCATTATTTCTGCTTCAACAGGTTCTACTGTTGGTTTTAAAGCTGAGCCTTATAGGATAATTTTCCAAGCTTCTTCTGAGATTTCACCACGGAAAATAGCTCAAGTGCTTAAAGACTTAAAGCCCTATGAAGTAAAAAGCATTCTTGAAAAAACAATATCAAGAAGCCATGCTTTTAAGTACAAGTTTCTTCAAGTTGCCAAGAGGTTTGGTTTGATTGAAAGAAACAGGGACTACCAGAAAGTTTCAGTTAGAAGACTTATAGAAGCAGTCATTAATTCACCAGTATACTTAGAAACCATTAATGAGTTGTTTACCAAGGATTTTGAAGTGAAAAAAACAGCAGAACTGATTTCAAAAATAAGAAAAGGCAGGATAAGAATAAAAGTCAATTCTAAGGCTTCTAAGTTTACTGAAATAGCTGTTCTGAAGCTTACTTCTTTCACAGAAGTAATCCAGTCTCAAAGACCAGAAGATGAAATAGTCTCGTTGATGCAAAAAACAACAGAAAACAAGACAGTTAAGTTGTATTGCACTTATTGCCATTCAGTTTTTTATTCAAGAATAAAAGACTTGCCTGAGAAAATAAAATGCCCTTCATGTGGTTCGCCGATGGTTGCTTATCTTAAGCATGGGAAAGAGTTTAAAACTTTGTTTGAGAAGAAAAAACTATCAAGACAAGAACAAAAACTCAAAGATGAAATTGAGAAGTCAGCTGCTTTGATTTCAGCTTACGGAAAGCGTGCTGTCATAGTGCTTTCAGGAAGAGGCATTGGGCCTGATACTGCTGCGAGGATTCTTGCAATGAGAAGAAGAAACTTGAAAGATGTTTTCAAGGACATGCTTGAAGCTCAGAAAAACTTCCTTAAGACTAAAAGGTACTGGAAGTGAATTAATGGATTTAAAAGAAGCTTTTAGGATTGCTGACGATGCTATTAAGAACTTCAAGAATTTGATAATCATTGGAAGTTGTTCTGTGAAATACTTTGGAAGAGCTACTTCAAAAATAGCTGAAGGGGAAAGGATAATCATAATAAAAGAAGATGGGAGTTTTTTAGTTCACCAGAACAAGAAGCTTGCAGCCATTAACTACCAGCCTCCTAAGTCAAGAATTTCATGCGAGCTTGCTGACGATGTTTTGATTCTTAAAGCTGCTAATCGTAGGACTGGGGAACAGTTAGAAGTAAGGTTAAAAGAAGTCAAGTTTGCTTATGCTTTCAGGCTGAAGGATGACGAGTCAATAAGAGTATTTGCTACTGAAAAAGATTTAGCAAAAGACTTAATGAACAAGCTTGATGTTATAGAAGAAGGATTAAAGCCTATTAAAGAAGAAAGCAGCGTGCTAAGGGGTTTCATAGACATTCTTGCAGAAGACAAAAACGGTTCGTTAGTAGTAATAGAAGTTAAAAGAAGGACAGCTACCCTTGATGCTGTTTCCCAGTTGAAGAGATACGTTGAAGAAGTTAGGAAAAGAAAAGACAAGCCAGTTAGAGGAATTCTCTGTGCTCCTTCAATAACCCCTAATGCTAAGACTTACTTGGAAAGAGAAGGGTTTAAGTTTTCTAAAATTGACTATGATGCTACTACCCAGTCTGATTGGATTAAGTCAGTTGAAAACAAACAAAAAGCATTGGAGGAATTCTTTTGAGCAGGGTTTATGAAGAAGTGATTAAAGAAGCTTTTGAAAAAGCATTAAAGAGAGGAAAAGTTACTGAAAAAACTTTAGAACAAGAGTTCAGGAAAGCATTTAAGAAAGCAGCGTTAAGTAAAGGAATTGATGAGAAATCAGCTGAGTCTTTAGCAAGATTAAAAGCCATTGAAACAAGATCTTCTTTTGTAAGAATTGCAAAAGCTTACAGGGTTTTCAAAGACTTGATCGACAAGGGAGTGATAAAAGAAAATGAATTAAAAGCTTTTGCTGTTTTTGGTTCTGCTGTTAAAGGAACTGCTTCTGAAAAAAAACTTAAAGAAAAAGCCCTTTATATAGGAATCCCAACTGAAAGAAGATTAATCCTTACAGGTATTTCAAAAATAACTTTTGCTCCAAGTGACGTTGACTTAATGTTAGTTCTTAAAGATTCAGTTCCTTTAAAGAAAAGAAGGAGAGTATTTGAGTTCATAAGTAGAAAACTTAATCAGAAAGACAGTATTATAATCGTTGATGAAAAAGCTTTAAAATCAAAGAAAAAAGAGCACGCTGCTATTTATACTTCTCCAAAATTGTTTATGAAAGGAAAAGAAGTGATGGGGAATTATTCAAAAGAAGAAAAAGAATCTTTGAAAAGGTTTTATTTAAGGAATGTTTTTCCAGTGATTGCTGCGAAAAAAGAAATGAGTAAAAAAGAAATAAGCAAAGGCAAGTATTTTGGTTTAATTCATGAACCTGAAAAGGTTATTTATTCTGAAAAACTACAGCCATTATTTAAAGCAGTTTATAAAGCCTTAGAACCGATGCAATCTGTTAGAAAAGAAGTGCAATTAAGAAGAGGAATTGGGAAAAAGAGGAAGAAAAAGTAACTTTAACAATATGTGAGGGGTATGACATCAACTTTAGAAAAAAGAGTAAAACAGGTTCTTGGGATTACTTTAGCTGATTTAGAAAAAATAGTTTTAAGTAAAAGGCAGAATATTGTTGATGTGCTGATTAGAAATGGTTGCAATTTGAATTGCAATCATTGTTTTGCAGGGCCAAAGAAGATAGCTAAGTATGACGTGGAGAAGATAAGAAAGATAATGAGGGCTTTTGATAGAGTTTTCATATACCCTCTTGAAATAACAGCGGGGGATACTGATTTAATGCTTGAATTAATGAAAGAGACAAATAGAAAAAGGATTTTAACTAATGGAGTTGCTATTGGGAAGAACCCCCAATTGTTGGATAAATTTAAGCAATATGGTATAAGGGAGTTAAGTATAGGTAATGTTGAAGCAGTGGATGAAGAAACTCAATCAAAGCTTACAGGTGAAGGAGAGTCATTGAAGTACACTTTTAAGGGGATAGTTAATGGAGTAAATAAAGGATTTAAAGTAGGGGTTTATACTGTTGTTAGCAGAGCTAATCTATCGCAAATAGAAGATATAATAAAAAAAGTGAAGTCATTAGGGGCAAGTTCAATAAGATTTTACAGGTTTCTTGCTATTGGAAAAGGAGCACAGCAAAAAGATTTAATGATGAATGCTAAAGAAACTGAGGAATTTGTACTAAAAGTTTTCTCTTTAAGAAAGAAGTATAAGAATAAAATAAGAATAAGTCTTAGCCCAACTTTTGGTCCTGATTTGTATTCAAAAACAACTTTAAGATATTTAGTAGATAAGAATGCAGAGTCAAGATATGTTTGTTACGCAGCAAGTCCTAATTATATTGCTGTAGAGCCATTAGTTGATAAAGATCTTTATTATCCTTGCTTTACTGGTTCAGGTGAAGAAAATCTTACATTTTCTTCTCCTCAGAAATTTGAAATAAGTAAGCTAAAAGGAAAATGTGGGGAATGCAAGTATAAGAGGATCTGTGGGGGTGGCTGCAGAATGGTTGCATACTCCTTAACAGGAGATTTTTATGAAAGCATGGATACTTGTGTCACAATGATTAGAGAGAAATATGGGATATTTGATTAAAGAATAAGAGATGGTAAAATGATCACTTTGGTTTTTTCAACAAAAGATCCTGCAAGCATGCTGATGTTTGATATTATGAGCGAGCATTTTAAGGCTTCTGAAAAAGAATGGGAAGGCATGGCAGTATTTGTGAGAGACAATATTGAGCTGCTGAGGACAAATTCTGAGCTGGTGTTTTTCAACCAGGTGAACGATATTGATACTGATGAGATAATTTTCATGTCACGTCATAAGTCTGCTTCAGCAAAGCCTACTATCACTGCTCATTTTTGCGGAAACTTCGGGCCAGCTGATCTTGGAGGAGAGCCAGGAAAATTATCCACTGCTGATGCTTTACTAATGCAGCAGGTGTTCAAAGAACTATTAGGATGCTTTCTTGATTATGATGTTTCTTTGGAAGTAACCCATCATGGGCCGTTAGTAAAAATCCCTCACTTTTGGGTGGAGCTTGGTTCTTCTGAAAAACAATGGAATGACTCTGAAGCAGCAGAATTCATAGTAAATTCTGTGCTGAAAGCATTGGAGAAAAAACCAGAGTCAAAACAAGTTGGTATAGGAATAGGCGGAGGGCATTATGCGCCTGTGTTTTCAAAAATAGAAGAAGAAACGCCTCTTGGTCATATCATGCCTAAGTATGCTCAGGAGTACTTGTCGAAAGAAATGCTTGTTCAAATGATAGAAAAAACATTTCCAGAGCCAAAAGTAATTTTTATAGATAAGAAAGGAGTAAGGCAACAAAGTACTGTGAAGAAGCTAGCTGAGGAAACAGGTTTAGAAGTGATAGTGGTTTAGGGTGGTTGTTTTGATTCTTGATTTTCTTCATCATCCAGTTGAACCAGAGCTTGCTGAGATTTATCTTCATAGGTTTTTAAGGGTTTTTGCTTTTGGCTTGATTAACGTGTTCGTTCCAGTTTACTTACTTAAAATTGGTTTTTCTTTTCAACAAGTTCTTAGTTATCTTTTGATTCAATACTTAACCTTCATGGCTTTTACTCCTACAAGCGTGGTTTTTGAACAGAAAAAAGGCATAAGAAATGCTATTACTTGGTCAACTTTTATCCTGCTTGCTGCTTTTTTCACTTTGTTTACCATAAATAATTACCATTGGCCGATTCAGTTCATTGCTTTCCTTTTCGGAATTCAATGGGCTTTGTATTGGACTCCTATTAATATTAATTTTGCAAGAAATGCTGGAAAGAGGACAGGAGTAAGAGTAGGCGCTTATTTTTCAATCCCCAGGATTAGTTTAATAATTGCTCCAGTGCTTGGAGCTTATCTTATTAGCTTTTATGGTTTTAATCTTGCTCTTGCATTTGCTTTTTTTACTTTGGTATTGTCTTTGGTTCCTTTGTTTTTTTCAAAAGATTTTAAGATAGTTAAAAGAGTTTCTTTTAAAATTTTTTTCAAGAGACAGGAAAGATATTTTTTAATGTTTTTTATTCAGGGGCTTATTGATTCTGGAGTCATTTTATGGCCTTTATT
>Ga0190313_1001520_pt1 | contig 12432 bp, 5 predicted proteins | sample 4870071011_MG_FD_169989 | JGI IMG/M metagenome (GOLD analysis project Ga0190313, IMG submission 169989) | Hydrothermal vent sediment bacterial communities from Southern Trench, Guaymas Basin, Mexico - 4870-07-10-11_MG | ecosystem: Environmental > Aquatic > Marine > Hydrothermal vents > Sediment ...
CCCCAAGAGTAAGCTATACCTTCGCCACCAGAGAATCTCTTAGTAGTTCCATCTGGAGCAACAATCTCCCACCATATATCAACAGGTCTCTCGCATGTTAAGTTGACCTTACTTGTTTCGTCCCTTACAGTAAAAGAGTCTGGAATATCTATCTTAATCTCTGTTACTGCAGGGATGTACTCAGAAGCATTAATAGATAATGTGGAATTACGCAAGATTAATTTCACACCATTGTTAACAGTAACGTTTCCATTTATGACTATGTTTCTACCAACACAGGATGTGTTCGTATCTATAATCCAATCTCCATCTGATGGATAAGAACATGTGTCTTGTAATGTTAATGTGTCCACCTTTGAGGTATTTATGTCAGTCGTTGAAGTATTAGTTTGGAATGCCTCTTTAGAAGCAGTTACTGTGTGTGGTGTAGAAGAATAATAAGTCCCGTCCCTGCTTATATAATCTTGAGTTATATTAACTTTATCAAAGGTTCCCTGAGAGTTTGTATACTTGGTGAAAATCAAATCTGAAGTTGAGTTGTATAACTCCACCTTTGCTCCTTCTATAGGTTGTCCTATGGAATCCACAACCTTAACGCTATAGTACCACTCTTTCCTCGCTCTCTCTTTTGTTGCATCGCCTGAACAGAAACTGTTTGACGTCCCAAACGCGCTAGTATTAAATGTCGTGTTCAAAGCGTAAACATGTTGCTGGGAGTTGTTACAGAATGCTGTGGATTGCACAGATACATTTGAATCTACAGCATAAATTCCTCTACCATTGTAAGAGACATTCCCACCTGTGAACACAAGGTCTGATTTTGATAAGGTTATAGCTTTGGTGTTGTTGTCAACCTTCAAGTCAGTGGCATTAATGGCTGAATTGAATGAGAATATTCCTTCACTACTGTTGGTTAAAGTTAGACTGTTTAAGTTTAATTGTGAGTTGTGAGCGTAAATGGATGTTCCCATGCTTGTAACTGTTACGTTTTCAAGGTTTAGATCCGAAGAGTACGTCCTTAAACCATCGTCCCCACCTTTCAGTATGGAATTAGTGACGTTGCTATTCATAGACCATATCTCAAAGACCCTGTAATTATCTAGGGTCGTATTGTCTATGCTTGTATTTCCATAAACAAAGAGATCATACCTGCTCGTTACATTTGTTATGTGCGAATTGTTAAGAGTTATCAGCTTACCATATACAGTAATGTTATGCTCTCCGTCGTAAGAAGAGTTCATTCTCAAAGTTGTACTGTTAAGAGTGAGTGTTATGTTCTCGGGGACTTCTATGTTGCCATTTATTGTGAGGTCTTCGTTGTTTAAAGTACAAGACTCTATTAAAATCCAATCTCCACCGAAGTAGGTACACGGAGCATAAGTTATTGAGACTGTGTCTGTCTGTGAGTTTGAGGTTATATTAGTTGATGTTGTGTTGGAGTAGTAATATGGCTTACTTACTTTAAGAGTATGTGGATTGCTTGCAACAAGTAGTCCATTGTTGTAGAGTATATCCGTCTTTATGTTGGTGTAAGGTGTGTAACCGGATGAATAAGTGGTTAGTTGTGATACAAGATCTGAAGTTGAGTTCTCAATTCTAACCACAGCGTCTCCAACTGGTTCATTGTTTTGGTCTACAACATACACCCTATAATTGTTAAAGATATTGTACGCTCTATAACCCGATTTGCTTCCTGTGCAGAAATAATTTGATGTGTTGAACGCTGCTAGACTATTGTTGTAATTTGAGTACAAGTCTGTGATAGTATTGTTACAGAATGTGTTGTTTACAGAATCTAAGCCTTGGGAGGTGTATATTCCATATGTGTTCTCATAGATGTGGTTGTCCTTTAATCTCACACTCTGTGGTGGCTGATATACTCCATAAGTATTGTTGTAGATCTCATTATTAGTTAGGTTGTATGAACAACCTCTATAATACACACCATATTGGTAATTGTAGATTGTATTGTTTTCAATGGTGCCAACTCCACTTGAACAATCTATACCTCTACTTCCACTTGCTTGGGAGTGGATAACATTATTTGTTAAAGTAATATTTTCTGTAATAAGAACAGCTTTCTTGGCCAGAAGATCATTGTTTGTTACGTTTCCCTTTCTTATGTAAACTAAATAATCCAAGTCAGAAGGTGTGGACAAGGTATTGTTATTTATCACACCATACGAGTTTGCATGAAGTATTTCTATCCCACCAGAGCTAAAGGATATAGTGTTTGAGTCAAGTAGGTAATTTAATAGCACAGAATCTGTGCCTGTATCTATCCCACCAACATTCGTGAATGTACATCTCTTAATTGAGAGATTACTAATTGTAGGGCTATAACCAAAAACTAAAATAGAACGTACACCATCTGCCCTATCTTCAGATATGCTTATGTCCGACCCACTATTTCTAAGTGAATAAACACTAACCGAATCTCTATCACCATCACTCACATTATTCCCACTTAGAGAAATGTTCTCGGAGCTCTCCATTGTAAATGCATTACCATAAAGCTCATTAGAGTCTGTATCCCCTGTTTGGACTGCTGCGTCTTGTATCTTTGAGATTGTATTGTTTTTCACCGTTAAATCCTTTGTTTCTATAATGTAGATTCCTCCGGTTGTGTTTTCGATGACATTGTCTTCAACGTACGAGGATTGTACTTTGTATAAAGCTATTCCCCAAGGAGTTCCGCTAAGAGCATTGCCCTTAATGCTCAAATTCTTTGAGTTCTCTACATAGATTCCAACGGCTTCAAAGTTGTATCCCTTCGTTGCATTATAACTTTGTAGTATAGTATTCCCTTCAAAGATTGTACTATTTGCCCAAGAAGCATACATTGCTCCATCACTTTGCTTGAATAAAGAATTCTTTACTACATTTGAATTGGAATAAAGTTGTATACCTCCATGTATTGTGGTAGCATCAAGGTAAAGCTTCTCGAATGTGGAGTTGTTCGCATGAAGCTTTCCATAAACCTTGAAGAAGAAAGTGTTGCTATTCAGAGATGTAATGTAAGAATCGTTATCAACGATAAGATTTCCTGTGGACTCGACAAGCACACCACAAGCACCACTCGAGGTACAGTTAAACTTAACCGTTGAGTTACTAATCGTTAAGTTTCCATCCACAGTTAAGTTTCCATTGATTATCAAAGTATATTTTGAGTCTCTAATCTCCAGCGAGGAGTCCTTATCCACTTTCAATCCGTCAACAACCACATCAACATTCGTAAGGGAACAAGACTCATTGTATATCCTCCACTGTCCTTCTGATGGGGCTTCACATGTTGACTTTACTGTAACCGTGTAATTGACAGGTTGCCCATAGTCAAATCCATCGTAAGGTGTGACTTCAAAAGTTATATTGTCACCAACTGTGAAGTTAGCCTCAAGAGTTGTTGACGTCTCGCCTGAAAGAAGCTTTCCATTCTTGTACCATCTGTACAAAGATCCAGATTCTGGATCTCCTTCTTGATCATAGTACATATATTCCCCAGTAAGGTTTGTGTAAGGGTATACATCGTCAGTTGGCTTAATCACAACATTCCTTGCTTCTGGTGGATTATTGGTTGTTATCAACTTCTGTATGCCTGTGGAGTTCATGTTCCCAGCTTTATCCCAAACATATATTATCCAATCAACCTCCAAACCTCTTGTTGAATTAAGGGTCTTTGTTACATTTGTGTAGTTTGATGTCCCGCTTATGCTTACGGCTGTATCATTAACCCACACTCCTGTGTTATTTGTAGAGAATATAAAATAATCAAGGTCTACATTCTCATTCCATAATGCACTGAACTTTGCATACGATCCTACATGCGTATCATTAACAGAGATATGGGATGAGCTTGGTTTAACTGTGTCAAGTGTTACTTTGTACAATTGAGAGGTGGTGTTAACCTCTCCGTCCGAGACGTTAACTCTCCAGAAGTATGTTCCATCTGAAGCAGTGTATGTGAATGTACCATCGCTACTCGTTCCCACAAGTGTTGTTCCATCTGTTTGATCTACATAAAAGAAGTATGTCAAAGAGTCTGAGTCTTTGTCAGTAGCTGTGATACTAAAGTCTAATGAGTTAACTATGGACTCGTTAGCCGGGCTTGTTGAGGTAATGGTGGGCTCCGAGTTTAAGATTGTTGTAGTACATTCTTTAGGAGAACCATAATCGTAACCATCGCTTGGATAGTATATACACTTCACAACATCATGTTTGTTGAAGTTTGTGTAACTCAACTGCGTTGAGTTCTCAATAAAATTGTCATTCACATACCATGAACAGAAGGAATTGGATTCTACATCCCCATCTTTATCGTAATAACCAATGGATGATGCTGTTAAGTTAGAATCTGTGTATGCTTGTGAAGGATTTATGGAACAGTTATCTATGCTTGGAGGGGTGTTTAACACATTAATTGAAGAAGCATTAACTTCACCTTTATCTTCCCCGTCGAAGGGAAGCACACCACATGCTACAACATCAAAGTGTTTTGTGAAGGTTGAATTGAGTATATAAAGTTGTGTTAAGTTTATCTTGTCTAGATAACCACCAGAACTACTTGAGTACAATGCCCACAAACCTTCGTTAAATGTTATTCCTCTTGCTGCAAATGAATTTCCTCCCGACTCTTTCACATCAGTAAATGGATACACTTCTTTAACACTTAAATTCTCATCAATTACATAGATTAGATCGCTGTCTGTTACTATGTACTTAGATGAGTTTATCGCCAGACTGCTGTGTTTAACAGGGAGAACTACTGCTGCATCTACTCCACTTTCAAGATTGCCGTATTGTATTGCTTTAGTTGTATTAACTCTATATACATTCAAGCTATCTGACACATAAAGATAGGTTCCATTCCACGCCATGTCCACGGGTCCGAATCCAACAGAGAAGTTAGCATCAACAGAACCTGAAGTTATATTAAACCTATAAATCTTGCCATTCTGTGATCCATAAAACCAAATATTATGGCCATCATATGCTATTGCTTTAGGATAGTAATCATAAGAAGTTATTGTAGCAACATCCTTAGAACCAGATACGCTTGAAAATTCTCTAATCTTTGAGTTATATGTTGTCTTCGTCGACGACTTTCCAGTACGTGGGTCGAAGATAATTTCTGTCTTAACAACCCAGTAAGTTAAATAAAAGTCCGTTGCATTCTTCGCACAAACACCATAGTGATCTCCAAAGCTATCGTAACTCTCCAAAACAGCTGGAAGTACTTCGCTGTTGTTTATGTACCATTTTATAGCCGTTAAAACCTCATCTCCATCTACATCGGTTGCACCTTCCGGTTGACAGGCAATGTCTGTGTCTGTGTATACTTCTGAAGGAGAGATTGTTGGTGCATATGCCATTGGAGGTGTGTTATCTATCGTTTTAGTGTAGTTAAAACCTTGTCCATAGTCTGTACCATCACTAGGAATGTATTCTAGGGTTAGGTTGTTACCTTTTATGGAGGTTACCGTATATGTCTCATCACTCGATACGTAGTTAGAATTATTATACCAATTTAATTGGGAACCAGATTCTGGATCTCCATCATAATCGTAGTAATATGTTTTGGCTGTTACAGTCCTTCCATACAATAAAGCCTTATCAAAATGAAGCCCATCTATGTAGACATCAACATCAAAAGTAGATCCAGATGATCCATCCCAAATGTATACTCCTGAGACATCACCGTAGTTAAATCCATCACAGTTCCCATTCCCTATAGTACAGTCATATCTCATCTTATCTAATTCTATTGAGAAAAACTTCCAGTCTTGTGTCAAATTTAAAGTTGCCACCAAAGCGTCACCATCAGAATCGAACAAGTCCAAATCCAAGGTCTTGCTTGAGGATGCCTTAGCATAAAAGTTTATTGTACCTTGCTCATAGTCAGTAAGATTCCAACTTGCTGCAAAGGACTTTGGATAATAAAACTCCTTAGTAGTAGAGGAAGCATGGGCTGAATAAAAACCAATTATTGCGTCTTGGGACTTATCTTTTGTACTCCAAGAGATAGAATCATCTGAGGAATCTATATTTGATTCCGTCCATGAATCTGGATCGCTTGGTAAGGAGTCAACAACGAATATAGCACCTTTTGCTTCCGGTGCTATGTTTTCATACTCCATCTCTAGGAAGGTATAGTCAATTGTAGCATTTGTTGAGTTGACAGCTATCTGTATTAAATTTGCATCATCGCTTGTTTTAAGAGGAAGTGAGACTTTAACATATCTTTCTGTGATGTTGCTTTGAATTGTGGATAAGAGATCCCAAGATGATGTGCTCCTGTTGAACAAATAAACATCCACTGACTGATTGTTATACATCTCAAAAGTTACATTTGAAGAGAGGATGTTTGTTGGCGGCAGATCATTTGTCCAATTTATGTAAAGTGTTCCATTCACATCAACGTATACATTGTCGGAGGTTGTAACATTTGTAGTTACGTTCGCTCCATTGTACAAAGCAGACGATGGCAAGGATTTAGCATCTCCCTCCCCAAATCCAGGATCGTCTTTCGTGAGGGTTAAGGTATATTCCTCTCCAGGAGTGAGGTCTTTAATTTTAACCCATATCCCTCTACACTCCTTTGCATCAAAATCCCAATCCTTACACTTGTACAATGCCTTTCCTTTTGCTGTTACTTTTACTTCAGCTGTCTCAAAGTTAATAAGAGAAGGATCTATAGCATACGTTTGGACAAATCTCTTACTGTCAAAAGTGTCGAGCTTAAGACTTAAGTCCCCATTAATGTTAACCTTCTTAAAGACAATCTCCTTAACAGGAATGTCTTTTGGCTTAACATAGAGGTCATATGTACCTTGTCTTAGTCTTGATTGCGTAACTAAACTTCCTGCTACCGACCTCAACTCCACATCTGCTTGGAGGGCCTGGCCTTTAGCATCCATTATGTGAATAGAATACACTTTTGGCGTTCCAAACTCTATAATCTCAGCAGCAAAGCTAATTGAGATTAGCAAGACTAATAAGAGTAAGACCATCTCCTTCCTTAATTTCAACCCTATCAAGTTAAATTAAAATAAAGAGTCAACAAATATAAACCTTATTCTATGGTCAATATATGTATTTTTCTGTCCTTTCTTGGACCATCAAACTCACAAAACATAATTGACTGCCACGTTCCTAAGGCAAGATCCCCATTTTTGATAGGGATCGCAACAGATGGTCCAAGAATACTTGACTTGAGGTGGGCTGCACCATTGTTATCTATCCTATCATGTAACCATTTCCCTTGTGGGATGAGCTTATCCAACAAATTAAGGAGATCTTTTCCAACATTTGGGTCATAGTTCTCATTGACTATGATAGCAGCTGTGGCATGCGGAGTGTATACTAAGCATATTCCTTCTTTAATTCCCTTTACTCTAGACCTAACTTCCTCTGTTATGTCTATTATTTCTTCCTTCTTACTCGTACTTAGTCTTATCGTGTCCATAGAACGCGGGGTGCAGGATTCGAACCTGCGCGTGCATAAAGCACAGCTGGTCTCGAGCCAGCCGCGTTAACCACTCCGCCAACCCCGCATATAAAAGTTTAATAATGTAGAAGTTATAAATTATTCTATGGTTCATAAAATTATAATAGGGAGGTCTGAAAAGGACCGCCAAAGATTTGGAGATAAAGGTGCTGTTTCTATAGGGAAGCAATACATTCAAATGGGGAAAGTTGTTTCCCTATCAAATGAGATCTTCTTAGACGTGGCTAAACCTCACCTTATAATGATATCTGGTAAAAGAGGATCTGGTAAGAGTTATACTATGGGTGTTATAGCAGAGGGTATATCCACCATGCCAAAAGAAGTCAAAGAGAACTTAACGGTTGTTATACTCGATACAATGGGAATATATTGGACTATGAAAAATGCAAACTACAGAGACAGAGCTTTGCTTGAGAAGTGGGGGATGAAACCTAAGGGTTTTGACAACGTTGTTGTGTTTGTGCCAAAGGGGAAGTTTGAGGAGTATAAGAGCAGTGGGATTCCTGCAGATAAACCTTTCTCTATACCTGTGTCAAGTGTTTCCGCTTATGAGTGGAATATGCTTTTTGGGTTCAAGCAAACAGATGCTATGGCCATTGCTCTAGAAAGAACTATAGCCAAACTAAAAGAAAGTGGAAAGAAGTATGACATAGATGACATAATAAATTCCATATCAAAAGATGAGAAGGTTGAAAAGATTGTGAGGTATGGTTTAGAGAACAGGTTTGAAGCTGTGAAGAACTGGGGATTATTTGATAAAGAAGGTACGGACCTTCTTGAGATCATGCAACCTGGTAAAGTAGCAGTTATTGACATCTCTGTTTACTTGCATTTGGTTGGAGCATTCTCTTTAAGAGCATTGGTCATAGGCTTAGTTGGGAAGATGATACTTGAACAGAGAATGACTGCCAGAAAGATCGAGGAGATGGCAGAGATACAAGGTACTTGGACAGGTCTTGGGAAGAAGAAGATTCCTTTAGTGTGGATATTCATAGACGAAGCTCACGAATTCTTACCAAAGGATGATGTTACACCTGCCACAGGTCCACTTATACAAATAATAAGGGAAGGTAGACAGCCTGGAATATCTTTGGTGCTTGCAACACAACAGCCTGGAAAACTTCATACAGATGTATTAACACAATCCGACTTGATCATTTCACACAGAGTTACAGCAAAGCTTGACATAGATGCTCTTAACTCTATAATGCAAACTTACCTTACCTTCACAATACAGAAGTATTTGGACATGCTACCAAGGATGCCAGGTTCTGCTATAGTCTTAGACGATAACCAAGAAAGAATTTACCCTATACAAATAAAACCAAGAATGACATGGCATGGTGGAGAAACACCATCAGCTTTGACCGAGAAGTAACTTTCCTTTATCATAAACTAATTCTTTCTTCCCATCTTCATAGACAACGCACATCTGCGTTCTCTCTGGTATTAAAACTCCATCCCAATGTGTATTCTCCAGGCCTAGACCAAAGTGTATACCAAGCTTTTCCAGGACCAAAACCTTTCCTTTCTCATAGAATTCCCTATCTAAGTTCCTGTAGTTCAAAAGCCCAACACCTAACTCTTGTAAGAATACACTTCCACTATCAAACTCTCCTTTAATCATGGACTCAACTTTCTTTATTATATCTGGTGCAGGTCTGTTCCCTCTATAAGCTTCAGCTGAAGTTACAAAGCCTTTCTCTAGCTCAAGCTCTATCTTTGCCACCTTGTCTGGGAAGTACTCATAAGTGTTAGACGCTGTTAAGTCCATAACTATCTTGCCTTCTGCATTTATTCTCTGCATTCTCCCACCTTCCCCCTTCTCCATATAAACTTCCCCTGGTGGGATGTTTGCTATCTCACCTTTACCATCTCTTTTCTTCAATTCGTATTCATTACACCAACCACCCTCTCTTGGCACAAATATATTTGTACCAGAATTCGATTTTATCTCGTATCCAATAACTCCTTCCTGACCTACCTTACTCACAAAACTCTTTGTTATTCTTTTCATCTCAGCAAAGTCCTGCTTGAATGGGCCTGCAAGAACATTGTAATCCAATCCTGGACCATGACCATCGTGAATGCCGGTTGACGTAATCATATTAAGAACTGCTATCCTGTAATCAACTTCAACATCATTTGGCAAGGTCCCAATTAAAGTAACTGCTGCTCCAGGTTTACCTGTTTCTAATAAGCGTTCAAGCTCGGATATAGATTCATGATCTGGAGTTAAAGGTTCTTCTCCATTCCTACTAACTTTTAAAGTAAGAGCATTACGCGTAACCTTAAAATAACTCGCTACGTCCTCCAAATCCTCTGTATAAAACACAAGTACACTCTCCCCCTTCCCAAGTTGAAGAATGTTAAAAACATAACTTCTTGCGTAACTAAAAATATCATGCCTCTCGCTCATCATATGCCACGCACACCCCATGGAACCTAGGGAAATTAAAATAATATAAATATTCCTATACCCCCAGATAACGAAAACTATTTAATTGGACGCATGATATTGGAATTTAAGGGCAGGTAGTTCAGGGGGAGAACGCACGGCTGAAGACCGTGATGTCGAGGGTTCGAATCCCTCCCTGCCCATTCTTCGAAATAATTTTCAAGTTCCAATAAGTTTAAAAATAAACAAAGCTTAATTTAATCACCATGACAAAAGTCATTACGATATGTTCTGGTAAGGGAGGCGTTGGGAAGACAACTACTTCTGCCAATTTGGCTGCTGCTTTGCACTTACTCGGGAAGGATGTTACAATTGTAGATGCAAATGTTACCACACCAAACTTAGGTCTTCACTTAGGAATATATGAAGTCCCTAAGACTTTACATGATGTTCTACAGGGGAAAGCAACTCTCAGTGAAGCCACATACCTCCATCCTATAGGGTTTAAAGTTGTTCCCTCGTCTCTAAACGTAAATGTACTCAACGCAAAGATGAGGAAAACACTTAGGAGAGTATTAGACAAATCAAGTCACAACTCAGACTTTGTAATTATAGACTCTTCCCCTGGTTTAGGTAAGGAAGCAAGGTTAGCAATAGAAGCTGGGGACGAAGTTTTAATAGTTACAAATCCAGAGATGCCTGCAATAGTTGATGCTCTTAAGACAATAAAGATGGCTGAGAAATCTGGGACTAAGATAACTGGTGTCGTATTGAATAGGGTAAGTGGAAACAATGAGATGAGCATTAAAAATGCTGAACACTTCTTAGATTCTAAGGTTATAGAGGTTATACCTGAAGACAAAAGAATGAAACTTGCTTTAAGAAGAAGAGAACCATTGGTGGTTGTAAAGCCATACTCCAAAGCATCAAGAGCGTATAGAAGACTTGCTATGAGACTGGCTGGTTATGAAGTAAGTTCAAGCTTCTTAGATAGTTTAAAAAGTAAGTTTGGCTTTATTTAAGATATGAAAGTTGTTATATCCTTAGGTGGATCTGTCATTATTCCTGACAAAGTGGATGAAAAGTTTCTAAAGGAATTTTCTAAGCTTATCAAAGAATCACCACATAAGTTTAGAATAGTATGTGGTGGTGGGAAGACTGCAAGGATTTACACTAACACAAGTCTCAGCGCTAGAGAAAGAGATTTACTTGGAATAGAGATTACTAAAGTAAATGCTAAGCTCGTGTCTTTCTACATTCCAGGTTCAAAATTTGTTGAGAATCCTTTAGACGCAGGAAAAGAAAAGGGAAAGGTAATACTAACTGCTGGCTGGAAGCCTGGAGTCAATACAGATTACGACTCTGCATTAGTCTGTAAAACCTTTAAGCCAGATCTCTTAATCAACATAAGCAATGTAGATGGAGTATACGATAAAGATCCAAGGAGATACAAGAATGCAAAGCTTATAAAGAAAATGAGTTACGATGACTTCTTACATCTTGCAAGCAAAGTTAAAAGAAAACCAGGTATGAATTTCATATTCGATCCTAAAGCCATGGTCTTACTAAAGAAACTCAAAGTAAAATGCATCTTCGTTGGTAAGTCTATATCTAACCTCAAGAACGTGCTAAATGGATGGAAGTTTAAGGGGACGATAGTTTATGAAGGTTAAGAAAAGTTTTGAAGCCTATTTTAGGAAATTAGTTCCAGATTATGACTCATTCATCGAAGCCTTAACTTCTCCATTGAAAAAGACAATAAGATGCAACACTATCAAGATCCAAAGCAGAGAACTAAAGAAAAGATTGGAAAGTAAAGGCTTTGTTCTTAAAGAGATAGAATGGTACAAAGATGGGTTTGTTGTGGAGAGGAAGGCTGAGACACTTGGAAATACTCTCGAACATTTTTTAGGTTACTTCTATGTTCAAGAGAAAGCCAGTATGCTTCCCCCATTGGTACTTGATCCTAAGCCTGGAGACAGGGTGTTAGACATAGCTGCGTCTCCAGGTTCAAAAACATCACAAATGGCACAGCTAATGAAAAACAGTGGAACCATTGTTGCAAATGACTTCAGACACGACAGAATAAATCTGCTTAAAATAAACCTTCAAAGGCTTGGCGTTATGAATACCATAGTTACACAGCATAGGGGAGAAAGTTTAGGCAAGATGAACTTGGAATTCGATAAAGTCTTAGTAGATGCACCGTGTACGAGTGTTGGAGCCATAAGGAAAGACTTTAAGATTATGAACACATGGAACATAAAGAACGTTAAGACCATGGCAAGGCTTCAAAAAAGAATCCTTGAAGCCGCTATAAATCTAACAAAGATTGGCGGCACAATAGTTTACTCAACATGCACTCTCACGAAAGAAGAAAATGAAGACGTGGTCTCTCAATTCTTAGACAGAGTAAAACTTGTTAAGCCCAAATTTGAATTTGGGCATGAGGGTATAGGTTTAGATAAAGTAATGAGACTCTATCCTCAAGACATAGACTCAGAAGGATTTTTCATAGCTAAAATGGTGA
>Ga0190313_1001521_pt1 | contig 12426 bp, 11 predicted proteins | sample 4870071011_MG_FD_169989 | JGI IMG/M metagenome (GOLD analysis project Ga0190313, IMG submission 169989) | Hydrothermal vent sediment bacterial communities from Southern Trench, Guaymas Basin, Mexico - 4870-07-10-11_MG | ecosystem: Environmental > Aquatic > Marine > Hydrothermal vents > Sediment ...
CAGCATCTGTTTCATCAGCGTCCGTTTCATCAGCGTCCGCTTTTTTCTGATCTTCCAAAACATCTTTCCCAGTTTCTTTTCCTGCTTTTTCAAGATCTTTAGCAGCAGTAATCAATTCGTGCGCCTTTTCTTCTGAAACTCCCCTTATCTCGATTAAATCGTCTGGTGCTGCATCACTAAGAGCCTTTGAAGAATAAAATCCATGTTCATACAACGCATCGGCCATGCTGATCCCCACTCCAGGAAGACGAGTAAGAGATTCATAACCTTTTTTCATATCCTCACTGTACTTGGTTTCACTTATAACATCCAGGCGCCACCCCGTCAATTTAGAGGCAAGACGAACATTCTGCCCACTTCTTCCAATAGCTATGGAAAGAGAGCCATCAGGAACAACCACTTCCATGGAATTCCGCCTCTCATCTATGATCACCCTGGATATTTCAGCGGGTGCCAGCGCATGACAAACAAATTTTGCAGGATCAATATGCCACGGAATTATATCTATTTTTTCACCCTTGAGTTCCTGAACCACATTCTGCACGCGAGCACCCTTCATACCTACACATGCACCGACAGAATCAATATCAGAATCATGTGATGAAACAGCAATTTTTGCTCTTACCCCAGGCTCCCGTACGGCTCCTTTAATATCAACGAGCCCCTCACTGATCTCAGGGACTTCCGTTTTAACAAGATTAATCAAAAAATTCGAATGTGTCCGTGACAGAATAACCTGAGGTCCGCGTGAATGCTGCAAAACATCTATTACACAGGCTCTGACACGATCCCCCCTGCGATATACTTCACCCGAAACCTGCTCTGTTTTTGGCAGGATTGCCTCTGTGGGCCCAAGATTTACTATAATATCACCCTTGGAAAAACGCTGGACAATTCCGTTTATGATTTCATTTTTTTGATTTTTAAACTGGTTATATATTACATCCTTTTCAGCGTCCTTCATTTTTTGGATAATAACCTGTTTTGCTGACTGAGCTGCAATTCTGCCAAAAGTCAGCGCATCTACCTTGGAACCAAGGCTGTCGCCTATTTCACAATCCGCATCCAGCTTACGCCCCTGTTCAAGGTCAATTTCAATTTCAGAATCAGTAACCGTTTCCACCACTTCCATGAACTGAAACACCTCAAGCTCGCCTATCTCATCATTGAATTTGACCTCAATATCCACTTTGGGACCATATTTTTTTCTGGCTGCAGATCTTAAAGCCTCTTCAATGGTATCGACAAGGACCTCCCGGCTTATCCCCTTATCCCGGCTTACCTGTTCAATAACTCGCGTAATATTCGTTGCTAGCATCCGTTTTCTCCACACCTAAAAAAACAAAAACGGGCTATTGCCCGTTTTCCTTTAATCAAGTAGATACATTAAGATAAAAATTGTCTGGTTAATTCGATAACCCCATGCAAGCACCCAAAAATTTTTGATTTGCTATAGTAATAGATGCCAGGTTCACATAAAAAAATAAAATTTTCCATTTTCAATTACGAGACTATCAAAACATATTTATCACTCTCTACCTGTTTTAAAGGGGTAAATACTAACAATACCCCAAACAATTCAAAAACGGAAAAGGCAGATTCCTTTGGAGCGGGCAACGAGATTCGAACTCGCGACACCAAGCTTGGGAAGCTTGTACTCTACCAGCTGAGCTATGCCCGCAAATATTTAGCCGATAATACGACAAAGAATATTTATTGTCAATATTTTTCAGATAAAACATACTAGCTCTACAGCTTCTGTTGATTAACCAATTTTACGGCAATACCCCGTCAAACTCTTCAATGAGTAGGCTTACTACCTTTTTATGCATTTTGTTTATCACGCCATCTTCAAGGGTACCGGTATTCGACCTGTAAGTTATTCTAAAAGAGACACTCTTCTTGCCAGAAGAGACTTCACCCCCCTGGAAAACATCAAAAAATTCTACACCTTTAACCAATTCCATATCTCCTTGATTAATTTTCTCCAGAATAGACCCAGCCTCTGTATTTATTCCAACAATCATTGTGACATCCCGTGTCACAGCAGGAAATCTGGATACAGGGGAAGTCAAAACAGAGTCAGGAATTATTGGATAAAGCTTTTGAAGGTCTATTTCCAAAACAAATACAGGCTGTTTTATTCCATATATATCAAGAAGACTGGAAGCCACCTGGCCGACTATACCAAGGGCTTCACCCTTTAGCAGAATCCGGGCGGTATACCCAGGTCTAGTATAGGTGCATAATTCATCGGGGAGACGCGTAAATACCGGCCGCAATTCTTTAACACAATCGACCCTCAACTCATTAAACAGCCCCTCGGCAACCCCCTTAATGTCATAAAAATCTGAATCAGCCGCTTTTACGTTCCAGGTTGCGGGGGTAGCTACCCCTGTTTGTAAACATGTTAATACTTCATCTTCTTCGGGGAGTTGGGCAGAATCTCCGGGAATAAATTTTTTGCCAATTTCAAAAATGCTGATATTTTTTTCCTGCTGCGAAATATTATAATGTAGAGTTTCCAAAAGCCCAGGAATCAATGACGTCCTCATGACCCCTTGATCTTTAGTAAGGGGATTTAATATATCAATGGAGTTCCTTTTTTCATCATCAAGGTGAAAAGAAAAAAAATCAGACGCTCTTTCGTCAATAAAGCTATAGGTTATTGCTTCATAATAGCCAAAACCTGCCATTATTTTTTTTATTCTGTATCGTGCTTCAACCCATGTTGAAATAACATTATCCATCACAGGAACAGGAGGATATGTCAGAGGAATTTTATCATACCCCCAAAGACGCGCAACCTCCTCAACAAGATCCGCAGACCTTTTAATATCAACCCTGAAAGGTGGAGGGGTTACCATAAAACTCTGGTTACCATTTTTTTCAACCTTAAATTCAATGGAAGTTAAAAGATTCTCAATTTCAGACGGTTTAAGATCTATACCTAAAAGGGTGTTAGTATAATCAACGCTTAAATCAACAGGTAATGGGTCAAACGTCCCCACGCTATTGTTAATGACCCCTTTTACCAGCCTCCCGCCCTCAATTTCAGAGATAAGACCGGCAGCTCTGTTCAAAGCTGTGAGGGTACCTTTGGGATCGACTCCACGTTCAAAACGGTGGGAAGATTCAGTATTTAAACCTAATGTTTTCGCGGTTCTTCTTATAGTCACAGGGTTAAAATAGGCACTTTCCAGTAAAACCCTGGTGGTATTTTCTGAAATCTCGGAATTGAGACCTCCCATGATTCCGGCAATTGCAACAGGCTTTTCGGCATCACATATCATAAGCATATCAGAAGAAAGATGCCGTTCTTTATTATCAAGGGATGTAAAAGAGTCACCATCTTTAGCCATGTCTACTATTATCTTGGAGCCATTTAGCATATTCAGATCAAATGCATGTAAGGGCTGACCTGTTTCAAACATGACAAAGTTTGTGATATCAACTATATTATTAACAGGTTTTACCCCGATGGAGATCAGTCTCTCCTGAATCCAGGGGGAAGAAGGGGAAACTGTAATATTTTCAAAGACCATGGCAGCATACCGTGGACAATGAATAGGAGCTTTCACAACAACAGAAACCATACTGTTGATATCACCATCAGATTCAGAGTTTTCGGTATTATTAAAAAAACTTTCCGGATATTTTATTTTTGTATCACCAAACGCAGCAATCTCTCTGGCTATTCCAATAATACTCAAACAATCAGATCTGTTTGGAGTCAGATCTATTTCAAAGAGAATATCTGAAAGGGAGAGGGCTTCTGCAAGTTTTACACCTTCAGCAAGGCTGGGATCAAGAGACATAATACCTTTTTGACCCAGACCAAGGCCTAACTCCAACTCACTGCAGAGCATCCCATTTGATTTTTCACCTCTGATTTTACTCCGCTTAATTTTATGCCCACTGGAAAGGCATGCGCCAGGAAGAGCAAGGGGAACAAGCATTCCCTCTTTTATGTTATCGGCTCCACATACTATTTGCAGAATACCATCTCCTGCATCAACACTGCACAAATTAAGCCTGTCAGCATTGGGGTGTGGAGTTATTTTTTTAATACGGGATAGAACAACTCCATCCAGATAATCATACCTGTTTGAAATCTTTTCAACCTCAAGTCCTGCCATTGTAAGGGCATCGGCCAGGGCGGAAGAGTCCATATCAACATTTACATAATCTTTTAACCAGCTTAAGCTTACTTTCATATTAAAACTGCCGCAGAAACCTTAAATCATTTTCAAAATATTTCCTGAGATCGTCAACCCCGTACTTCAACATGGCAAGCCGCTCTATTCCCATACCAAAGGCAAAACCCGAATAGTTCGAAGTACTGTAACCCACATTTTCAAATAGAGCAGGATGAACCATACCACAGCCCAAAACTTCAAGCCATCCGGTTTGAGAACAGACTCTACATCCTTTACCGCGGCAGATAACACATAGAATATCCACCTCAGCACTCGGTTCTGTAAATGGGAAAAAGCTAGGTCTGAATCTCAAACCTATGCCAGAATCAAAAATTTGATGGATAAAAGTATTTATAACCCCTTTTAAATCACCAAAAGTTACATTTTTATCCACCACAAGCCCCTCAATCTGGTGAAACATGGGGGTATGGGTAAGGTCCGAGTCACACCTGTAAACCTTCCCCGGAGCAATTATCCTCACAGGGGGGGTGGTTTTCTCCATTACTCGAACCTGCACAGGTGACGTATGAGTTCTTAAGACCCTATTATCAGAAATATAAAAAGTATCCTGCATATCCCTTGCCGGATGATCCTTTGGAATATTCAGGGCTTCAAAATTATAATAATCGGTCTCTATTTCAGGCCCCTCCACGATTTCAAAACCAAGCCTTGTAAAAATGTCAGATATAGTTTTGATAATCTGAGTTATAGGATGTAAGCCACCTCTTTTTACAGGCCTGCCCGGCATTGAGACATCTATGGAATCACTTTCATCTGTGGAGCTTGAGTTCATGCAGCAAAGGGTTTCATCAAAAGCAGCTGCCAGACTTTTTTTCACAAAATTGGCCTGTTTTCCTGCCTCGGGCCTTAAATGTCCAGGAAGTGTTGAGATGTTTCTTAAAAATTTGGTTATAATCCCTTTTCTACCTAAATATTTAATCGAAAGAGCCTCAACAGCATCTTTGTCAAGAGCTTTTTTAAGCTCCCCCAGAGCCTCAGCCTGTATTTGATCTATAGTTTTTTCCACAACGCTCAATCTTTATATCAAAGCCTGTATTTATATGAAATTCTATCAGTAAAATGATTCAAAAGGGAATTTTCTACAGATGTTTCGAAGCAAGAGCCGCCACACTCGAAAATCCTGAAGGATCTGAAACAGCCAGCTCCGCAAGAACCTTACGATCCAATTCAACTCCGGCAAGTTTTAATCCATGAATAAACTTGCTGTAAGACAAATTGTTCATCCTGACAGCGGCATTTATCCTTACTATCCATAACTTTCTAAAATCCCGCCTGCGCACTCTTCTATCACGATAGGAATACATCAATGCTTTATCAACAGCATCTGCAGCTGTACGGATCAATCTGCTGCGGGATCCGCGAAACCCCTTTGCAAGTTTTAAGATCTTGTTCCTGCGCCTTCTTGCTTTAAAACCTCGTTTAACACGCATAATTAACTCCTGTAAATTAACAAGATGCTACCCGTTGGGAAGCAGCAAGCTTATCTCCTTTGTATTACTCTTATCAATAATATGACTTTTTCTTAAGGTTCGCTTACGCTTGGTTGTTTTTTTTGTCAAAATATGACTAGCATGGGATTTTGAAAAAACAATTTTCCCGGAACCTGTTCTTTTAAAACGTTTTGCAGCTGCCCTGTTTGTTTTTATCTTTACCTTTACCTTTGGCATTTACACTCCATCGTTGCTGTTCAACTCATCTACCAACAGTTACCTGTCCTTTTAAAATAGCGTCCCAAAAAAAATAGTTGGCGCAGATCGTGGTAACCCGACTTCCTGCGCCAACTAATCAAATAACCTAATAGATTGTCAGATAACTGTAGATTGACAGATAATAAATTTCACAAGGCCAAAATTTCACAAGGCCAGAAGAGGAAGGCGTATTTAAATACGCAGACGACCGATAACAGAGTGAAATTATTTATGTGACGATCTATATTTAAACATTTTTGGGGGAAAGTATCATTATCATGGAACGGCCTTCAAATTTTGGTGACATCTCCACAACTGCATATTCTTCAGTTTGATCAGCCATCTTCTGAAGAATAGCCTTGCCATTTTTCGACAAAAGTATTTCACGGCCCCTGAAAACCAGGGTCACCTTAACTTTATCTTTTTTCTCTATAAATTTTTTAATACGAGAAATTTTAATCTCAATATCATGATCACTGGTTTTCGGCCGTACTTTTATTTCCTTAATCTGAAAAGTACTCTGCTTCTTTTTTGCAGCTTGCTTCTTTTTTGTCGCTTCATATTTAAATCGGCCATAATCCATTATTTTACAAACAGGAGGATTTGAATGGGGGGAAATTTCAACCAGATCAAGGCCACTCTCATTAGCAAGATCACGCGCCTGACTAATCGTGATTATGCCGACCTGAACACCATCCGCACCTATTACACGAACTTTTTTTGCGGTTATACTCCTGTTCACATTTGTTCTATCTGTTGGCCTGACCGGCCTTCTTCGTGAGACTATACCGACACCTCCTTGCACAATAACATTAATGACACCCAAGCTTCAAAAAAAATCAAAAAAAAACTTAAAACCCAGCCTATCTAAATATAAAAATTAAAAATAGATGCCTCGATTACTACCAGCACATTTTTTTAAGCCTTTAAGAACATTATTAACCATGCATAGGCTTTCTTAAAAACTAATTTTAAAAGGGTGCAGATATTGCTATAGTATTGCTATAGATTGTCCGATAATAAATTTCACACAGCGTATTGTAATACGCAGACAGCCAATAACGAAGTGACATTATTTATGTGACGGTCTATATCAGTAGAAATTCAGCGGACAGTCCACCCAAAATAGTTTTATAACCGTATAGAACCTATCAATATTTGATATATATTAAATCCTTGGGAAAAAAGCAACTTTAATTTTTAATATAATTTCTATAGTTCAAGAGTGTATTTAGCTAAAAGAGTTCCATTTAGATAATTATTAGAGGAATCTGCAAAATATTTTTTAAATAATCCAATGCTTTCCTGACGCATCACACCAGAAACAATGGAAATATTACAGCTCCTGTACAATGGAGAAATTTTTGTCAAATCACAGCTTGTCCCTCCACCCATAACATCTTCATACGCATAAACTATTTTGCCTGCACCGGTTAGCAATATTGCGCCAAAGCACATGAGGCAAGGCTCCAGGGTGCTAAAAACGGTTATTCTTTTGGCGTCAAAGGTCTTCCCATATTCAGACAGTCTTTTTAAAGCTACCATTTCGGCATGGTCTATTTCATTGGGATAATCTGTCCCTGTCCCTTTTCGCATACCTGTTGCAAGTATATTTCCATCACAGGCCACAACACATCCCACAGGAAACTCTCCTGCTGAAAGTGCCTCTTTGGCCTGGGTCAACGCAATATTCATAAAATAATCATAATCCATACTATCTCCATACTTACAGTGTATAATTATAAGGGTCAAACAGTTTACCCTTATTTTATCAATTTTATTTACTAAGAGTTCGCTCAAAAATAAGTTGGCTATTTTAAGTGTCGAGGCACCCGTCTGGCAAGGCACGAAAACGCAGGAATATCGAGATATTTCTGCGCTTTCGGAACGCAGCCAGGCGGGATGCATCGGCGCTTAAAATGTAAACTAATTTGAAGGGTGCCAAAAAAAGACTTGATACTGTATAAAATTCATTGTACTAAAAAAAAAAGGCTTATTAAAAGTTTTCGGGCTTGGTTATTCCTTTGGTCATTAGATGCCGGAACTGAGCTATAATAAAATTTTCTTAAATTAATCGACTAAAAATTTAATATTACATATGCCTGATAATAAATCGTTTTCAATACTGATCATTGATGATAATGTATTGAACAACAAACTGCTGGAGATGGCCCTCACAAAAGAAGGATACAGAGTTTTCACATCATCAGACGGCCCCACCGGACGACATATAGCTTCCGAGCTACACCCTGACCTCATACTCCTGGACATAATCATGCCCGGAGAAAACGGGTTTGAGGTAATTAAAAAGCTTAAAAAAAATGCTGAAACAGCCTCTATTCCCATAATTTTCATTACAGGAAAAGATGACCTCGATACAAAAATACAATCCTTTAATTTGGGGGCTGTTGATTACATTACAAAACCGTTCCACACGCTTGAGGTAATCGCCAGAATTCGCCTCCACCTGAAATTATCCCTTGCAACCAATTATTTAATCGCCAACCAGACTAAAAAATTAAAACAGATCCATACAACGCAGCAATCAATGCTGATTTCTTCAAAAAGCCTTCCCAAAGCAAATTTTGCTGTCTGGTACAAGGCTTTGCTCGAAGCAGGGGGCGATTTTTATGATATTTTTCAAATTTCTGAGGAAATATACGGTTATTTTATTGCCGATGTTTCCGGCCATGACATTACCACCGGTTTTATCACCGCAGCAGTAAAAGTTTTACTAAGACAAAATTGTCTGCCAATGTATAGCCCCATGGAAAGCATGCAGATGTTAAACAATATTTTAACGGATCAGCTCCCAGGCAGCAAATATATAACAGCATGTTACGCAAAGCTGAACCGTAAATCCAGATGCCTCACCGTGGTCAACGCAGGGCATCCCCCCCTTATTTTTATTCCAAAGGAGCGGGAAGCTTTTCTTGTGGAATTAACCGGAGATGTCATAGGGATGTTTAAAAACACCTGTTTTGAATCGATGGATATAAAGGTTAATAAAGGAGACCGATTTGTCATGATCACCGACGGAGTAATAGAAAACCCCAAAAAAAGAAAAATCTGGATAAAGGGTATGGATGAAATCAAAGCAGCATGTGAAGAGATTAGAGACGTGCCCATACAGGATGCCCCGAAAAAATTAAAAGATCTGATCATAAATAATAATTTTAAGCCCGAGGATGATATGGTCATACTCTGCGCAGAAGTATAAGAAACGAAAAGTTTATAAATTGAACGAAATAGCTTGTCTTTTGGCCCATCTTTCGTTGCATCAAAGGTCGAAGACGTATAGTATGCAACCTTTAATGCGCCTTGTATATTGTCAAAATCCTGCGCTATTTCTGTTCAACTTATTTCATTTCCGTTCCTAAGCTGCCATGTAATTATTATCCGGGCTTATTAAAAAACTATAAAAAATTACAGGATTTATACCAATGGGATCCCCCAAGGGATTTAAAATATTACTAAGCTCAACAAACAATTTTGAAATATCTTTTTCAGCATCCCTTGCAAATATCGACAAAGCTGCAAATGAGGCGCAAAGATTATTAGTAGCAAACGGCTTTGAAACGCAATGGTTTAATATTATCCTGACGGTGCGGGAAACACTTACAAACGCAGTATTACACGGTTGCCAGGGAGATGAAGAAAAATCGATTAAGTTTGCCATGCATATAACAGATGATCACCTTATTATTGATGTCGAAGACACAGGATCAGGTTTTGACTGGAAAACATCCCTGGACAAAGAGCTCCCTTCCACGCAACCTTCCGGCAGAGGGCTTTCGATTATGCAAAAAATATTTGATACCATTATTTTCAATAAAAAGGGAAATAAAATAAGGCTAAAAAAACAGATAAGGAACGGAGATGAAATAAGTTGAGCAGAAATAGCGCAGGATTTTGACAATATACAAGGCGCATTAAAGGTTGCATACTATACGTCTTCGGCCTTTGATGCAACGAAAGATGGGCCAAAAGACAAGCTATTTCGTTCAACTTATAAAATTTTCGTTCCTAAGATAAAAAAAAGAGGATAAAATGACAAAAAAAAAGACTGTTACACCGGGGACTGATATTGTTGCGTCAATGGCTAAAGATTTCAGGAAAAAACAGGTGGAATTAATTGACAGTGGAATTACTGAATTAACCATAAACATGGCTGGAATTAAAATGGTCGACTCTGTTGGAATAGGAGTGTTAATAGTGCTTCATAACACTCTGAATCAGAAAGAAGGAAAATTGATTATAACAAATGCTTCACCAGATATTTACAAACTTTTTAAAACCATGCGTCTTGATAAACATTTTGAAATAAACCATGCTGATGGATAAACCCATGCCCCTTTATTCAGGCTTTAATATCAAACTGCATTTTTACTGAACCCACCTGTATAATGTCAAATTCTTTCAGCTGAACTGCACCACGAACAGAATTACCATTAACCTTTGGCTTGGCAAAACCACCAACATAACTCATATAACAGCCCTTGGGCCTGCTGCTGATTGTTGCTGCTACTTTACCAATAAAAAAGCCCTTGGCAACTATATCACAAAATGAGCCTTTCCCTATTTTTATCACTTTTTTAGAAATTTTTATTTCACCTGTTCCCCCTTCCAGTAATGATATTACACCATGGGCTTGCTGACCTCCAGTTTCAGCACCTGCTGCCCTGTCCATCATATTTTGACGCATATCCGCATCAATTACCATTGTCTTATCTTCATCAATGGCTGCATGTTCCGGGACAGCTTCACCAGCTCCAAGGCTGAAAACAAGTGTATGTTTTCCTATTGCAATGGTGTCATTCTGCTGCAGATAATAGGTTGCTATCACAGCATCATTTACAAGGGTTCCGTTTTTACTTTTAAGATCGGTAAGGAGAAAATTATCACCCACACTGTCGATTTTAGCATGCCGCCCTGATACTGCCAGATTGTCTATATGTATATCGGCATCTTTAGCCCGCCCTATTATTAGCACTGATCCTTTGTTGAGCTGGTACTCTTGAATAATGTTATCCTTAAACTTAAGAATCAAAGTCGGCATTAAAAGCACCCCTTTTCATTAAATTATTTTTCGCAAATAATCACGCAGCCTATCTGAAGTATGAAGAAAAAAATTCCAGATATTTCCAAGAATTCCCCTGGGCTTTTTTATCCTTAAAACAACAGCCGAAATATTATCATCCCCTCCGCGATCATTGGCCATACCCACAAAAATTTTACAGGCCTCTTTCGGTGTATTCAGGGTTACTACATCAAGCATCTCTTCTGAAGTAACTTTTCGGCTTAATCCATCGGAGCATATTATAAAAATATCATCATAAAAAAACTGGCTTTCACAAATATCAGGAGCCACTGTCTCATCCGCACCTAAAGCCCGTGTGAGCATATTTTCAAACATACCACCTTCAAGTTTAAAGTCGGGATGTTCATCAGCCAGAGTATGGGGCACAGTAACCATCTCTATTTCGCCATCATGCACCATATATACGGAACTATCGCCAACATTAGCGACCACAAAGGTTTTATCAATAAAATAAGCAATCGCAACGGTGGTACCCATACCCCGAAGTGACTCATTTAAAGCAGCGGCCTGACAGAGTTTACTATTCGCATATTCAATGCTGGAAAAAAGCTGGCACGCTTCTTCGGATAAAATATCATCAGAACCAACATCTTTTTCCATGGTTCCAGTTTTATGTTTACCCATAAAACGGCATATTTCATCCACTGCCATCTTGCTGGCCACCTCTCCGGCAAGATGCCCCCCCATGCCATCAGCGACAATATAAAGATTCAAGGAATAATCCATACGAAGAGAATCTTCATTTAGCTCTCTTTTTTTACCCACATCGGTAATTCCTGCTGACTCAATAGAAACCATATTTTTATCTATTCCAATTAATATCTATAAGTCAAGTATACTTTGCAAAAAAAATGTGAATTCAAAAAAAAAATCTTAAACCGGGTCTTCATCACTCCCCTGGTTCTGACCCTTTTATGAACATTCCTTTAAAAAACTCAGAGGATTCATCAGTTTTAAGCCCCCCTGTGATAGAATCAATATCAACTAAAACCACACTATCGGGAATATCAAAATAATGAAAAGGCTTATCTTTCAGAGCATATCCCATGAGCTCGATCCATATTGGAAGTGCTGCTTTTGCACCGGTCTCAAAGTTTCCCAGGGTTCCGTGCCTGTCGCGTCCGACCCATACCCCTGTTGCCATATCAGGGGAATACCCGACAAAAAGCGCATCACCATAACCTGTTGTTGTTCCGGTTTTACCAGCAAGGGCACGGCCTATTACCCTGGCATTTTTACCGGTTCCCTCTTTGATAACTCCCTGGAGCATATCGGTTATCACCGCAGCATTGGCACGGGACATGACAACCTGTTTTTCAGGTTTTTTTTTCCAAATTATTCGTCCATCACTTCCAACAACCTCAGCCACACCAAAGGGGCTTACCCTGTTTCCTCTGTTTGCAAACACAGCATAAGC
>Ga0190313_1001522_pt1 | contig 12421 bp, 14 predicted proteins | sample 4870071011_MG_FD_169989 | JGI IMG/M metagenome (GOLD analysis project Ga0190313, IMG submission 169989) | Hydrothermal vent sediment bacterial communities from Southern Trench, Guaymas Basin, Mexico - 4870-07-10-11_MG | ecosystem: Environmental > Aquatic > Marine > Hydrothermal vents > Sediment ...
CAAAAATAAGCACTTGAGGAGCTGGAAAAACATAAAAACTAAACATAAGGCATGAAATCGTAATTATCGATGACAATAGCATTAATTTGTACATATAGCTTAACTTAACACTAAAAGGTATACTCCTATCCCAATAGCAAGCTAAGTATAATGGAACTATCATTATCGAGACGACATACATGCTACTAACTTCACCTTTAACTATAGCCATAGATAGTTGCGACTCCTGACCTATAACTAAAGCTAATAGGCCTCTCAATAGGATTGAAACAGCTATTGCACCTGCATCAAGAACACTATACCTTATTGCTAGAGATAATGAAAGAGCTAAACTATAAGCTAGCACTGGCGTACTGAGTATAAAGAATGCTCTATATCTACGTGTAAATAGTGATAGGAAAGGCCAAAAACATGTAATAACTACTAGCCACGTAGTAGCAAATAGTGGAGTACAGTAGTTACGAATACCAGTTAGAGCAATGAAACTGATTATAGGTAGGGAGACGATAAGCATGACCTTATCTTTTAAGTCAAGATAAATGAGTATGCATAAGATGATTAAGGATAGTATAGTCCATGACAGGACCTCAACATCTAGTGTAATTTCATAGAAAACATCACTAACAGTGAATAACATAAATATAGGCATAGCTAGTAACATACACAAGGTAATAGTAGTTAACTTATATGGAGTTAACCTCATCATCCCATCTCACGTAAGCTATAGTAAATGTTTAATGAACCTTCAACAAAGTAATCTTTTGGAAGAATTGATACTAAGGCTCCTCTAGTCCTAAGCAACCTACTATAGCTTATGATTCTTTCACGTTCCTTCGTTATAAGTTCATCGTAAAGATTTTTCAATAACTTTTCTTTGGGTATGGGAGTAAAGGATGGTGTATAGGGTATTATAAATACTGGTATATGTTTTAATACGTTAAGGGAATTAACTATATATTCTACCTCTTCTTCACTTATTCCTTCAAGAGTAGTAAACATTAGGATAATAGTCCTGTGAGGTAGGACTCGTTTAGCTACATCAACTATAGAGGTAATTCTAGATGGCTGTAATTGTGGTGTAAGAACCTCTAATGCTTCTAACCCTAAAGCTAACATTTCCTTTCTGCGACTAGGAATAGTTAACCTTGACGGTATTCCCGCAATGTACAAGCCTATCGGGTCACCAAGCCTATATGCAGTTAACATAATTGCACCTGCAGCTTCAACATAGTAATCCACAATTCTCTTCCTATAACCTAGTGAAGATGGAACACTAGGATCAATAACTATCAATGATTCAAGCATTATCTCAGTCTTAGTTTCCTTAACATAGGGTATTCTCCTTGGATTACGAGCCGTTGGTTTCCAAGCTATTTTCCTATAATCATCCCCAGGCATGTATTCCCTCAAGTACTCTAACTCAACTCCTAATCCCTTACTCCTAATAGGATGTCCTCCATGGGGAGCTGTTATCTTATGAGTTATTGTTAAAGGCTTTATGGAAACTACATAGAATGAGGGGACAACTTTAATGCTAACTGAGTTGTTTTTTACTCTAACACTTGGTATATATCGTGCAAGACCAAAAATGCTATTAAAATAAATGTTTAATGGACCTAAGTAAAATTCACCCCTATATAAGGGCTTAATAACATATCTCATCTTAATTACAACATTATTTCTATCTACATTGACTATTGTGAAGCGCTTACCTTCAGTTACTCTTAGCTCCTTAGATACTTGGTCTTCAATAACCAGTATTCCTTTACCATTAACTACCTTAAGCTCCAACTCAACTTCACTACAACTATCCAATAATACTTTACTTAAATACCTCCTACGAGAACCAATGATAATGCATTCGCGGTTACTCCAAGCTAAGTACATTATATCTAACATAAATAATGCCATAATGAACGTGGTATAAGCTATTACTTCATATCTTAAAGTAATGTAAGAATAGAATAATAGTGTTAAACTTATGATTATTACTAGATATCCTCTATGAGTAAACTTTAACCCTTTAATCATTTAGGAGCCTTCACCTTAGATACTACGTGGTCAAGTACTTTTCTAATAGCATTATAACTCCATAAGGGTTCACGACTATAACTACTAATTACGAATTCAGGTCTAAGTATAATTCTATGATTCATTACATCAAAGAATACAGCTTTAACATCATCTGGTATAACGTAATCTCTACCCTCACTAATAGCAGCATAAGCTCTTGCAGCATAGAGTAACATTACTTCAGCTCTCGTACTACCACCTAAGAGTACAGCTGGATGCTCTCTAGTTGCTCTGACGAGATCCACTATATATTCCAGTACATCATCACTAACCTTGATCCTTTGAATAGTATTCTTAGCCAACTCAAGCTCCTTAGCATTAGTAATAGGTTCAACATCAATAACCTCACCCTTAACTCTTTTCTTCCTAAGAACCTCTACTTCCTCTGACTTTGAGGGATATTGGAGTATTAGCCTAAATAAAAATCTATCCAACTGAGCTTCAGGTAAGGGATATACACCCTCAGTTTCAACAGGATTTTGCGTAGCAATGACCATAAATGGTTCAGGTAACCTATAGGTTTCACCATCAACTGTAACCTGCCTTTCCTGCATAGCTTCAAGTAAAGCACTTTGAGTTCTTGGAGGAGTCCTATTAATCTCATCAGCTAATAGGATATTAGTAAATATAGGTCCAGGCCTAAACTCAAAGTCTAAGGTCTTTTGATTAAATACTTTAACTCCAATAATATCAGTAGGTAATAGGTCTGGAGTCAATTGTATTCTCTTAAACTTTAAGTTTAGGCTAAGAGCGAACGATTTAGCTAGGTAAGTTTTAGCTATACCAGGAACTCCTTCAAGTAATACATGTCCTCCAACAAGTAATGATATAAGCAATTTATCTACAACATCATCTCTACCAACAATAACTTTACCGATCTCTCTCCTCAATTTATCTGCAAGCTCTTCAACAAAACCTACGTTCATCATGTTTCACCTAAGTTAGAGGCATTTATTAGGATCTTTACTGCATCTAGGTTCTTCTTAGCTTTGCTTAATATGAGATCAATATGTTTGAATTGTTTATCTAAGTCCATACCATAAGTCTTTTTCTCAAGGTAATGCATGACGATATACATAGACCTTAATCTAAACAATAGCATAGACACCTTAACTGCATTGATAAATCCAACACGTTTAGTTAGTTTAAAGACTATTGAAAAGAATAATCTTATTCTTGAAGGTAAAGTATAATGCTTCAATAATGGTATCCTAATACCATATCTTTCTTCAATGATGTTTAATACTTCATTAATCTCCTTAGAATACCATTCTAATACAATTAACATGGGATTTAATGCATATGAAGCAAAATATCCCGATATTCTAGGTGGCTTAATTATAGCAAAATATTGTGGTTTAGGCTGAGTTAATGGATTATAGCAGCAATATTCATTAATTAATCTAAATACGTACTTAATTGTGAGATAAGTGGTCACGGTAAATAACAGTATGTAGGCTAGAATTATCAAAGACCTTGCACCTCATGTCCATAGGATTCTAAAGCTCTAATTATATTATCCTTACACTTCTCTAAATAGTCTAGACTAATCCAAGAAACACTACCCTTTCCAAACTTTACTTCCTCAAAAGCTAAAGCAATAACCCATGCATCATCTCCTAGCTTAGTATGTTTCTCAATTATTTTAGCTAATTCTCTATGAGTTATAGAGTCTTCAACCCCTAAAACTTCTTTCGCCTTCATGTAAACTTCATGGAAAATGCGTTCTACTATGGGGAGGATTCTTTGTCTCTCCTTAACCACGTCTTCTTCGGCGCTTTTAACTTCAATGTATCTCCTTCTAATAGGCTTGGTCTTTCTCTTTTTCACTAAGTATAGGTAACAGGTATAAGTAGTTAACATTATTGTAGTAAATGCTACTAAACCTATAATGGTGTTTATGAGGTTTACCTCATGGACTACCCTAGTTCTGTTGCTCAGCTCTAACCCTACATGAGGCGGATTAAATCCAAATAAACCCGCAAGTATTAATGCTATGAAGTAAGCAATAGATGTAATTAGCGAGCCTAGCAATCTAAGAAACTCACCTATAGCTCTAGCAATGAGCATTAAAAGGTTTAAGGAATTTTCTTTAACTCTACTAGGAGTGGTTATAGTAAGCGTTCTTTGAATTCTATTAACGCGTTTATGTACGGTTATGGTTTGAGTAACGTTGCTTGATAAAGGCCTTATTTCCTTAGGTAACTTAACTGTTACTTCATGGACTGGTCTTTGGATCCATAGCATGTTCATAAAGCTTATATACACTAGGAATACGAGTAGTACAGTTAGTATTGATATTAGTTCTTTTATTCTCAGCGATGTAGTGTTTTTGTTATGGTACATATTTTGCATTCTCAATTGTAGTATACTTATCTCCACCTAAATGTAATACTGGCTTAAACTTATATACATTGTATGTTCCATCCTCATCAATATAATCCTTTAACGCGTAAGCATCCAATACCCTACCAATGAATAATACGTGATCTCCAGCCTCTACCTCATTTTCCACAATACATTCAAGCCAAGCAACACAACCGGTTATTAAAGGAACATTAATTTTCTTAGCTTTAAATGTCTTAACCTTAGATAACTTATTCTCAACTCTACCAGAAACGCTTCCAAAATAATTCACTATTTCGAGCATGTTAATTAATGGAATGTTTACTCCAAACTCTCTTGTCTCTTTAATATACGTGTACGTTAGCCTCTTAGGAGAAATAGCAACAACTATTAATGGAGGATTAGCTGAAACAGGCATAACCCATGCAGCGCTCATAGCATTACATTTTCCTTCACGATTACATGAAGTAATTATAGCAGTTAACTTTGGATGCAGTAATCTCGTTACTTTAGATACCTTAACTAGCTCCATTGAAGACTCACCTCCTTCGGATCGCGGCCTCTTACATCACCATGATCAGATGTCCGACAGATACTCCACATCCAGATATTATACTATAGCTCCATTATTTTAAATCTTGGTGGTTCAATTCTTTGACTACGACATTTAGGGCATTTACTAGGCTTCTTGGGCTTATCTAAATCCTTAAACACATAACCACAGCTTCTACATTGAGGTGGAATCATAAATACAGCATATTTACCTCCACTTCTCCTCCTAATAGACTTCGCTATGTGCTGTATATGCTGGTATATCTCCCTCTCACTTGTACTGGGATTTAATCCTAGTTCATATATGATGTCTTTTGCTGAGAGAGGATGCTTAGTTTCCATTAGTAATTTCATAATTCTTTCTCTAAGCGTTTCCTTCAAACTAGACAACATTGCTATTAAACCTCATTTCTCACGTAATTTATAGAGTAATACCACCCGCAATACCTCTAATGTTGAAGAACTCAGTTATAGCCTTATCAATTGTTTCCGAGATTCTCCTTAGTGCCGAGCTATCCTTAATACTACTTCTATTAACGTAAACTCTAACCATTATTCTAGGTATTATGCCTTCCCTAACCATAAAGGCGACCATATCCAAGGGTTTTACATCAACCATATCCATACCCGTAATAGTTGTAACGTAGAGAGCTGTTGGCGATGTTAGGCCTGCTAACGGTATTGGATGAAGGACATTTACATCAAGCCATACATCATTAGGATCAATTAATCCACTACAATGCTCAGATATTGTGTCTTTGACGAATCCCTCTAAATCCGCGGTCCACTGCTTCAAATACCTATAAGCAAGTATGGCGGGGTCATGTCCTAGGCCTGTAGCTATGAGGGGGATCTTGTAGTCACCACCTATTCTCTTCCAAGGATTACGCCTATTTAATAGTGCTCCAACCTTCTCAGCAGTCTTAGGATTAAGTTTATCTCCTTCAACTAGGTCCATTAACCTAGCTAAAATATATTCGTCAGTTAACTTAATGTAATCATGTGGGTCACCGCCTCCTAACTTTATTACAGCTTCAGTTAAGCCTAAGATTTCATCAGTTTCCCTTAATACCTCCTTTAACAGCTTCGATAAGGATCTATTATAGGGATGAAGATATACATGTTCGTACATGTAAACTCTACTGTTAAAGTAGCTCCTTAGGGCCCCCAAAGCCTTCCTATTAATAGCAATATTATGGTAAAGATCATCGACTACTACAGGATAACTCTCCCTTATTAACCTTTGATGATCTATAGCTCCATACTCTTTGGTACCAGTATAATAGCTATCTCTTAATAGGAAGTCCATGATATCTGAAGGATATATCCAAGCCTTAACAGTCTTTCTAACAAGTTTAAGTATCTTTTCTCTAGGCTCTTCCTCGGATAGGATCTTCTTTACAATATCATATAGATGAGGTAAATCATACTTTTCCTCAGCTTTCTTAATGATTTTTGAAATTTCAGTATACTCTATAAGCATTAATCCCAAGGTTTCATGATTATCTAATCCCTTAGACTTTAAGACTTCACTTGAAAGTATAGACTCTTCAAACATATGACTAAACGGTCCATGGCCAATATCGTGAAGTAATCCAGCAATTCTCGTACCCTCTATAAGGGATTCAATACTAAAACCCTCAAGAACGCCTTCTCCTAACTTCCTTACTAGAAATGATAGTAAATGTGATACAAATTGACCTGCAAGATGCATAACTCCAATACTATGCTGAAATCTAGAATGCTCGGCACCAGGATAAACAAGGTAAGTTAATTGCAACTGCTTAATTCTCCTCAATCTCTGGAAAACCCTAGTATCTATGATCCTAGCTTCAATCTCTTTATTATACTCTACGTAGTCATAAATGGGGTCTCTCATAGCCTCCCATGTAAACTTACTCAACTTACCTAGCTTAACACCATTAGTCATTTATTATCCTCCTTACTTCAGTTCTCGTTAGTTATTTAAACTAAATAAACTTAAATTCCTAGCTGAGAATAGTTCTATCCTAGCAGAATAGTCCGTGGAGAAGCAAATGAATATATTCAGGGTAAAGAGCAGAAGAATAGAACAATCATTGGAAGACATAAAGGAATTAATAAGTAAAGGTAAATATCCGTTAGCTTACGAGAAAGCAATAGAATTATACAATTCTATAATGCCGTCGAAGATGATTATGAATAAGAAGAATAATAACCTTAAGCCTCAAATACTCTCATGCCTTCAATTGCTTTCGACATTATCGTACAGTATGAGTAAATATAATGAATGCTTGAAATGGAGTAAGGAATACTTTACATTGCTAAACGCTATAGATAAATATAGCGATAATATTAGAATACTCATCATGACCTGGAGTGTATGGTTAAATACTTCACTAGCCTTATGTTGTCTAGAAGAACCTCAAAAAGCTTTAGAGGCAATAAATAAAGCTCTAAACTATAAACCTAAATTAACTATATTAAGGAAGTCTATTAATGAGGAAAACGTTTATAGAATAAATAATCTATTGAATAAGTTTAAGATTATGAGATTCATACTCGTAACAATGTTAGCAATTAAGGACCTACATCACATTAAATGTAAACTATGTAGTAGTATCCATAAATTAACACCTGAATTCATTAATATATTCAAGGAAGTTATGTGGAATCCGCAAAAACTAAGCGAGGTATTTAGTAAATACGAAGAACTGGGATACCCGATGGAGCTAGCATACAATGACCTAATCAATATGAGAGAGTGGGTAGAAGTGCGAGAGATAATAGAGAGACAAAACCTAACCTAACAAGCCATGAACTTAGCTTTTTCACTAAGCTTTCTACCAACATATATGTAGTTATTCTTCCTAAACCAGTCAATCATTTCAGCTAAACTCTCTTGCATAATCCACTGACCATACAAGATGCCATCACCTATTAACCTGTATAGCTTCTTTTTCACTTGTATTGGGATCTTGCCTGGAGGTGCATTAGCAAAAGGAGTTCCAGGTAATGGCATGAATGTATGAGCGTGAATTCTAGCACCCATTTTCACTAACTTATCAATAGCTTTCATGGTTTCCTCAACGTCTTCTTTATCTTCATGTGGTAAGCCGAAAATGAAGTCAACATCGGGTCTAAAGCCATTTTTAACTATGATTTCAACAGCATTAAATACATCCTCTATAGTATGTTTCCTATTTATTACCTTTAATAACCTATTACTACCAGATTGTGCACCAATGATAATAGATTTATTTGCGACGTACCTCCTAATATCCTTTATAATATCCTCATCAACGCTATCAGGTCTTACTTCACTAGGAAAGGTGCCAAAGAATATTCTTCCACCACGCTCTTTTGATAATTTATGTAACTTATCTAGTAGCTCACAGATAGCACTATGGTTTGGGCTTACCCCATTAATGCTCATGTATCCTAGAGAATTAGGTGCTATGAATCTTAGATCTCTCAATCCCATACTCCACATGATCTTAGCATATTTTAGTATAGTTTCAATGCTCCTAAACCTAGGTTTACCTCCATGCATGAAAGTTACTTGACAGAATTTACAACCTATAGGACATCCCCTCATAATTTCAATAGGATTAAACATCCTCCTCCAATATGGGAATGGAGGGTAATCATCTAAGTTAATCTTACTTGCCCTCCTATGTACAATAACTCTGTCCCTATCAACGTATCCTATGCCACAAATACTCTTCACATCATCTCCTTCCGATACAGCATTTAGGAAATCACGGATAGTTTCCTCTGCTTCTCCATAAAATATGTAGTCAAAACCAATCCTAATTAATGAGCCGACAGGGTCTCCCGTAACATGGGGACCTCCGCCAATTACTGTTACCTCTGGGAAATACTGTTTAATGAGCTTCACGAGACCCAGGATTTCAGGTAGTTGTGTAGTAAAGAAACTTAAACCTACAATAACCTTCTCATACAGGTTTCTTAACCTATTAATTGTTTCAAATAAAGCTTCATTCCTCCAAACAACATAGGTATCTACAGGTACATTGTTGTACTCTATTGAAGCTAGTATTGAATTTAAGCTATACTTATTAGCCTTAACATAATATAGTACTAATGCTACCTTACTCCTCATGTCTTACTTCCAGTAAACGTATTATTGAATTAAGTTTATTAAGCTAAGAATAATTCATTCAAGATGGGCGATTAAATTATGACTATTAGGGGTATACCTGAAGAGGAAATCACAAAATATATAGTACTTGAAACAGCAAAGGAATTAGCTGAGCTCTCAGATGTAGATGTAGTAATTGTTGGCGCTGGTCCTTCAGGTATGGTTGCAGGCTACTACCTCAGCAAGAGCGGACTTAAAACTATCATATTAGAGAGGAAGCTAACCTTCGGAGGAGGAATTGGTGGAGGAGGAATGCTATTCTACAAGATAATAGTTGAGCCTCCAGCAAATGAAATCCTAGATGAAATGGGCATAGATTATAAGAAAATTAATGATAAGATATGCATTGTTGATTCAGCTAAACTTATGGCAGGACTAGCCTATGCCGCCTTAAAGAATGGAGTGAAGATTATACATGGAATCACAGTTGAAGACGTAATATATAGGCCCGAACCTCTACGAATAATGGGCGTAGTAATACAATGGAGCTCAGTAATATTGAGTGGACTACACGTTGACCCCTTATTCATAAAGTCAAAAGCAGTAGTAGACGCTACAGGTCATGACGCTGAAGTACTAAGCATAGTTGCAAAGAAAATACCCGAATCAAAATTAAAGGTTCCTGGACATGGATCTGCATATAGCGAAGAAGCTGAAAGACTTGTGGTTGAGAAAACTGGAAGAGTATTACCAGGATTATACGCTACAGGAATGGCCGTTGCCTCACTATATGGATTACCTAGAATGGGACCCATATTCGGAGGAATGCTATTATCTGGAAAGAAGGTTGCTGAGATAATATTAGACGACTTGAAAAAGTAATTCCTTTCTTTTAATACGGGTAACTGACGTGATCAATCAACATAATATGAATTCTATGAACAAGTATCACTAATACGTAGTTACTGCATGAAAGTACCACTTTAATACCACCCCCTAGGATATATAATACTGGGAGCACACTTTGTCGCAGCACAAGAGTGCAACTCCAGCCCTAATACCCGTTAAGCGGAGAAGAAAGAGGAAGCTATGGGTTAGCGATAAGGAAGTATGCTTTCGAAAACAAAAGACTTTCTGCTTCAGCTTTGATGATGTCGTTGTTGATGTCATTAGAGCATTAGAGCCCCTAGTAAACTATATATTATACGATAGTAGCTTGGCAAAACGTTTTAGAAATCCGGGAGCAGTTAGGTCGCTAATACTACTACTATATGCTAAAGCAACAAAGCAACCAGTATACAAAGTAGCAATAAAATATGATACTGCACCGGAACAATTGTATAGAATTGAAAGAGCTATAAGGGAGGAAGGATTTGAAAAACTAATCTCAGATGCCATATCAGAACTATTATTCAAGAAGTAAATTAAATCACATCCCTTTATTTACTCTAAGAATTAAGGTCATATTAAATTAAAGTGCTTAAACAATATTACCTGGAAATAAGTCAAAATAAATGCACTTAAACCACCAGCTATAGTTTGGGATAATGTATGAGCACCATCAGCTATTCTAGCCCAAGAAACAATAATCACAGCTATAATCAAAATTAAAGGAGAAGCACCATAAACTAAGACTAGGTAAGTTAACGGTCCTGCAATTCCAGCTAAATGAACACTAATCTTCCACTTAAACGTAATGAGCATTGAAAATAAAGTATTTATTACATAACATAGTGCAAGTAACTGAACCTTAATATGCGCCTTAAGCAAGACAAGCGAAACCGAGTTAATAGTATATCCTATCAAGCCGACTAGGAAGGGTTTAAATCTATCTTCCCTACGAGAAACATAAAAGTCCGTAACCAACCCCTTTAGTTTAAGCATAATAATGTAGCCTATAGGTAAGATACATGTGGTTGAGATTGCTATAACTATCTTTAATAAACCATTTAAGCCTTCATGAAGCAAAATAACGTATGTAAACACATAAGCTGATACGAACATGGGGTTAGTTAAAAACGATATTGTCTTAGAAACTACATTGCTCAATTACTATCCACCCTTACTGTTCAAAGAACTTAATCTTTGGTGGCGGTACATTATTTATAATCAATGTAATGTAGGGGTTATCAACGATCTCCTCAAGTAATTTTTCACCACTTTCACTAAGCTTAGTCATAAAGTTACCATATTTTTCAACTACTTCTTCATCCTCAGGACTCTTAATTGTAGGATCATATATAGTTATCGTTATGTATGGAAGACCATACTCATCTACATCAACAAGCCCCCAAAGAGCTTTAACGTTGAAGCCTACTTGTCTAGCTAAATCCCTTATAACATTACTATATTTTTCAACTATTATATCTAGGAGCTTCTCAGCCGTGCTAATACCCTTATTACAGTACTTTACTTGAATCTTCCTGAGCTCTTCTCCTAGCTTCTCATGCAGATCCTCAAGCTCTATGAGTAAATTCATGGGGTCTTCAGACATACATTTACCACCTACTCACCTTTATACAAATCCTAGCCTTAATAAATGAATACCTAGGTCAGGAAAGTTTAATCCTAATACGTTTCCTAGATAAGTCTTTTAACCCTAATGTACCTATTATATTGAAGGTACTAGGTGATTGAATTGACGCTTGAAGAACTACCTCCAAGTCTTAGGAAGAAACTATTGGAAAAGGCGATGAAGATGATAATAGATAAAAGCAAAACTAAACAGGAGTACGTACCTCCTTCACCTAGAGAAATGGTGCTTAACGTGCTAGCTGATGAACGTGCTAAAGAGCTTCTTGAGAGAGCTGAGAGGGAATATCCTGAAGCAACAAGATATGCCATATCAGTTATAGCAAGATTAATACAAGCTGGCTATGTGAGGGAGCTAGATGCGGAAACACTCCTAGTATTATTCAACAACTTAGGTGTTCCCATAAAGCCTGAGGTTAGAATTAAGTTCGTTAAGAAGGGTAAGGAAGTTAGTTTAAAGGAGTACCTTGAAGACTAATTATCCTACTATCTCATATAGCTTTCTAGCCCCTTCAATAACGTAGTTTATCAACTTCTTAACTAAAGACCTAATATTGTCTAAACTTGTATAGAAGGTATCGGATATTACGATAACATAGCGTTCAGGGTCAATGGCGTAAAAGTATTTCCACTCATTAAATGACTTCCTTAAAAGCCTAGCTAACTTACCAGAACTACGTATCTCAACATTAGTTGGTATCATTAACTTCAACTTCTTAATTATAGGATCTAACTGGACAATTATGTTACATTCCTCTCCATTTAGTCTGACATTGAATGTAAGAGTATTCCTATCTATATACCTTACATCTAAGTTCATTTCCTTTAGTATCT
>Ga0190313_1001523_pt1 | contig 12419 bp, 7 predicted proteins | sample 4870071011_MG_FD_169989 | JGI IMG/M metagenome (GOLD analysis project Ga0190313, IMG submission 169989) | Hydrothermal vent sediment bacterial communities from Southern Trench, Guaymas Basin, Mexico - 4870-07-10-11_MG | ecosystem: Environmental > Aquatic > Marine > Hydrothermal vents > Sediment ...
GTAGGTATGCAGCAGAGGTTTCCACGGGATCTCCATAAATTACCTGCATTAGGTGCCATTCTCGATGACGAAGGACATTATGCTATGCTGTCTTCCAGTTATGGCAGGGGGTATGTGATACCTCCCTCTATAGGATATCGCATCTATAAACAGATCATGTGGAAGATGCTGCGTTTCATGATCACCGGTGAACTATCCGTTGAAGATGGATTGGCACAAGCTCAGAAACTTATCTCTGCCCAAATGGCTGAATATCTTCCTCGGGAACAAGAGTATAGACAGCAGTTGGGTACCGATATGAATAGCGATACACGTGAACAAGGAGTTGATAATGTACAGATGGAAGCTGAGTGCTCTCATGATGATCGTACTGATCGGGGGTTTTTTAGTTGGCTGCGTAAGTTATGGCAGTGATGTAGATACTGTAAGCAGTGCTTCGCAATCAGGGTGGAGCATAACTCTGAAAGGGCTGCGTGAGGATACGGTCGATCAGGATTCATACGATGGAATAGTGTCTCAGTATGGAAGAGATATCAAGGTTGAAAGAAAAGGCGTTATGCATACTTACCATGGGATCCCGCTTTCAGAGGTGATCGCACGGATTGATGGTACCGATGCTGCCGCTCCATTCTCTTTTGACCGTAGTCTGTGGGAATCAGGATATGATGTTACGCTCACCTCGGTAGACGGCTATGCTGCGACTTTCTCTACTGCCGAGATGCCGGTAGAAGCTCTCTACCTGGTTGATTCAAAAGATGGAGAGAAAACTGCTCCCGGGATCGTCGGGGTAGATGTCTCTACAAAGTATTGGATCAAAGATATTGTATCAATCTCTTGTGATCTGGGAACATCCACAAAGCCGCTGTTTGCCCTGCAGGTCTTGATCAATGATGATCAGTTCAGCTTCACCCTGGACGATCTAGAGAAGACTCCCTACTATGTTGGGGGCCTCGGAGGGTATACCACTTCAGCAGGAACCTACTATGAACACCGCTATAGCGGTGTTCGCTTTGCCGATTTCCTACGCTCTTTCGTGCCCTTGAGTGATGAGAATTCTATCACGGTCGTTGCTACTGACGGCTATGAGATGACTTATGCCGTATCTGATCTGCTTGATGAGGATGATGGTATCTGGATACTTGCTACGAAAGAGGATGGAGAACCGCTGCCGCTGGATCCGGGGTATATTCGTACTATTAAGATCGCTTCTTCTGATGATGCACCTGTTCCGAACATCGATGGGCACAATTCTGCAAAGATGGTGGGAACTATCAAAGTATCAGCAGATACCTATCGTGATTTCTCGTTGAAGATCATCGGAAAGATGGATTATACTATTGATCGTACTACCCTGCAGTCGGGTGTTAACTGTACTGCCCATAAGAAGGTTATATCCTACTACAACCGTAAGAGCGATACGGTCGAACACTATACAGGAATGCCGCTCTATTACCTGCTGGCCTTTGGTGATGATCCGGAGTATGCTCCGCATAAACAGACTGACAAAAAGATTCTCTCCTATGATGCAGCAGCTGCTGAACGTGGATATTCAGTCAGGGTCACTGCGGCTGACGGATACTCAGTCACTCTTGACTCTCGAGACCTCCATGAGAATAAAGATGTGATCATTGCGATGTATCAGGATGGGAAAGAACTTTCAGAACGTGACTGGCCTCTAAAGCTTGTATGGGATAAAGATGCTGAACGGGTTCCCGAAGGGATCAAGGCAATCAGAAATGTCGTTTCCATCGAACTGCTCTTTGAGTAGCAGATGAGATCAGGAAAGAAACGAGGGTGGCTGCTGCTGGTACCTATGGTACTGGTCTTGGGCTTGGTCACTCTCGTCCCGAGTATTGATGCCGTGATTGCGTCGCTCTTCTCACATCTCGGCAGCAGGTCTCATTTTGTCGGATTGGATCAGTATCGACATATCATGGCAGATAGGGCATTCTCGTATAGTCTCAACATAACCATCGGGTGGGCTTCTCTCAATGTTCTTTGTACCACGTTCTTCGGGATCACCCTTGCTGAGCGGATGCAGCGTAGAAAGAAAGCGCGTAGAGGAGGGTTTCTCTATGGGATACTGCTTATTCCCTGGGGGATCCCCATCTATATAGCTGTTCCCCTATGGCGGGCGCTGCTGCACGGGGACGGAGGATCTTCCCTCTTCTTTCACCTGACCGGGATTCAGATGAATCTTATCACCGATCCTGCAGCTGCATATGCTGCAGCACTTATGGTCAGTGTATGGATGAATCTGCCGCTAACGACTTTTGTCATCTATTCACATCTTCGATCTATAGATCCTGCTCTTCTCGATAGTGCACGGCTGGAGAGTGCTGACCGTTTTATGGTGATGCACTATATCCAGTATCCGTTGGTACGCTCTTCGGTGATGATTATGGCGACACTGAATTTTGTCAAGGCATGTAAGGAATTCACCTTGATCTATCTGCTTACCGGCGGAGGAGTACCGCTGATTTCCGGGATTACTGAGCGATATGTCATAGGGTCTACTACCACGCTGGGTGTGCTGCTCTATGATATCTTCACCGGACTGGAGGGGTACGGGATCGCTGCTGCATATGCAGTCATGATGGGAATGATGGTCGTGATCGTCATGGGGTTCTGGCTGATTTCAAGAACGGAAGATCAGGAGCAGCGAGGTGGGAAGATGAGGAGGTATGCTTCGCTGGTGACGTTGGTGACTATCATCTTTTCATGGAATCTGCCGATGGGCTGGAAAATTGTAGGAGTGATCGGCTGTATCTCGGCATATGGATCGAAACGTATCTTTACGCTGCTTGCGTGGGGATATGTGGCCGGAGTAACTATTATGGTCATCAAACAGGGCTTTCTTGCCGGGTTTTCACCTGCCGCAGCTGCACTGTTGTTTGTTCTTGTACAACAACGCGTGGCATTGCGAAGCTATCATCGGCAGATTGGATCGATTGGTTATCGTATTGTATCGCTCAGTGCCGTCCTGTTCATGGTTGTCTCATCACTGCTCATCGTATACTATCTCTTCTGGCTTAGTCTTTCAGGGGTCCATGCATGCTATGTGAATACTATTGTACCTCCTCGGGCCTCTCTGGATTCATTCATTCGGCTCTTCACCGAGGAGTCTATCATTCGGTATATGATGAACACAGCACTGATTGCTGTCGGAACAGCACTATTGGTGCTTTTTGTCGTGGTTCCCGCCGCATGGATGCTTGCTAATCATTCACGGAAAGTCTCTGATAAAGTAGTATACGGTGTCCATGTAACAGGAGTCATGGGGGGCATGCACTCGCTCATACCGCTCTTTATGGTATTTGTTGTGCTTGGGTTGGTGAACACCTATATAGGATTAATATTTGTCTATACTGCTCATGCTATACCATTTGCTCTGATGACGGTGAAGAACTTCTTTGAGGATCATGACCGGGCATTGAAAGAAGCCGCCCTTCTTGACGGGGCATCTACAATGGAATATCTTCGATTCATCCTTATGCCGCTTTCCCTGCCGATGATAAAGACAACTATGCTTGTTGCTCTGTTGGGAGCATGGAATGGATTTATGGCTCCGCTGATCCTGCTCTTTGATGAATCACGGTATCCTATAAGTTTGAAGCTCTACTCCTATGTCGGTTCGATCGCATCAGGTGCTCCCCGCTGGGGACTTTTTGCAGCTGCAGCTGTGGTGAATCTGATCATCATACGACTTATTGGGGGCAGAGAATTAGACAGGTTCTCTCTTAAGTAAACCGTGATGCTGAAGAATACATCGCAATTCTCCTGAATCCCTCAAATCTTAACTGTCCCTAAATCTATCTGCCCGGCGAAATGCCTGTTCCAAATGTTCTTCCTCATTGGTGCTGGACACCAATCCTATCTATCTGTAGAGATACCTCACTGACAGTAATTATTTCCTTACCCACAGTATTGCCATGGTAAAATAGTAATATATTATCTATGGGACAGAGTAGATTTTTGTTGTCATATGTCTATGTATGGTATATTATCTATATTTAACTGAGTATATGTAAATATAAGTAAATATTAATGGAGGTACAACTATGCGATGGCAGCAAATCAAATCTTTTAGGAGCATATATGAACAAGTGCAAAGGGTGGACAAGTGGAGCTGTGATCCGGATTGTGTCTTTGATGTTCTGCTGTATGGTGATCATGGCTGGGTGTACGGACATCAGTGAAGGAGAGGGACCTGTCACGGTGACTATTGCGATGAGACTTGACAACTCTCGGGATCTGTCAGATCCCGTAGAAGAGGTAGGAAGGTGTTATGCCGAGGTCTATAGAAGCAGTGCAGAAGGGGATCTGGAACAGCTTGTCACGACAAACGGGGGTTCGGTCGTGGTTGAACTTACATTCAATGAAGAAGACTCCTCTTGGACTGGTACGCTTGAACTGGCTGAACAGTGCAATGGTATGATCGCTGCCGTAGCGGTAGCTGCTGGTGCTGATGCTCAGCAGGAACCTGCAACACGGTATTATGGAATGGGGAGGGTCAATACGCAAGAGTCGACGTCTGTAGTGTTCCCTGCTAAAAAAGGGTATGCACTGCAGGAAGAGGGGCCTTCCGGCGGATATGTCTTCTATGAGCAGACAAATAAAGAATGGCTTATGACCGGCTGGCGTTATCTGGAAGCAGCACCTGCTGATTGGTTCGGAGAGAGCATTGACCCGATGTGTATATGGGGATTCAATAATAGACTGACACAGGTGACCTCTAAGGAATTCGGCAGAGGAGAGAGGAACACTATAGGATTGTGTGTTCTTGGGGAGAGTGATCCTGATACATTGGCAAAGACTGCCGTAGGCCATTGTTCGGATGCTTCCTGCGGGGAATGCATCTGGTATCTTCCATCAGAAGACGAGCTGACATGTATGCATACGCAGCTTGCTTTGCTCGATGGGTTTGCTGAAGATGGTTTCTACTGGTCGTCGACAGAATCAGATGAGTATCATGCTATGTGTGTCAATATAGCTGGTTCCGGAGAGAGCCTGTCGGTGAGTAAGGCCCTGAACAATCTCGTCTATGTCAAACCGATCAGGAACTTCTGATCTATAGGGAGTGCTAGGTTCAGGAACAATACATTGCTGTGATCACAGGGGAGCTTGCGCTTTGAGTCCGTTGGTATGTATCCTCTTATGAATCAGCTGCTATAAGGAAACATGTTCCAGCAGCTGTCCCCTGATCACAGTAGTACCCGCTACAAGGTATTAAGGCAGCTCATGATTGCATAGAGTTATTCGCTAGTGTACACTATATGGATATAAGTACGGTATGCGGAGGGAAAGAGAGTATGTATCGAGAACTGACAGTGCGGGAGATCGGGATCATGGAGGCAGCCGGCTGCGAATCAGAGAGCTGGGATATGATCAAAGTGAAAGAGGGGTTTGATCCTGACCGGATCCGCAGGGCTGTCTTTTCAGGATCTATACGACTTGGCTGTTATACCGAGACTGTCACACTCCCCGGAGGGATAACGTTCAAGACTGGGGTATATGATGCAGTACTGCACAATGTCACTGTCGGTGATGAAGTACTCATCAGTAAGATAGCTCAATATATTGCAAACTACTCCATCGCTGATCATGTGATAATCTATGAAGCAGCATTACTCGTCGTACGCGGTGCGAGCACTTTCGGAAATGGTACAGAGGTTGCTGTGATCAATGAGGGGGGGGGACGTGAGGTTATCATCTATGATGGTATTTCATCACATGTAGCATACCTCATGGCACTCTATCGCTACCGTCCTCTGCTGATCGACCGGCTCAGAAAGTTAGTAGAGCTATATGTTGCAGATAGTACGTCGAAGATCGGTGAAGTTGGGTCCCATGCGAGAATAGTAGGGTGCGGACCTCTGATCAATATGCATATCGGTCCATGGGCACAACTTGAAGGGACTGCAAGACTCAGTAACGGAACAGTCAATAGTTGTGAAGAGGATCCTTCGATCGTAGGGTTTGGTGTAACTGCTGAAGATTTTATTATGGCCGAAGGGGCGAAAGTAACTGATGGGGTCATCCTGAACAAGTGTTATATAGGACAGGCATCAGAGCTCTCTAAACAGTATTCTGCAGAGGATTCCGTCTTCTTTGCAAACTGTGCCGGTTCCCATGGAGAGGCTTGTTCACTCTTTGCCGGTCCATACACCGTGACTCATCATAAATCAACGCTGCTCATCGCAGTCCTTGTCTCTTTTCTTAATGCCGGGAGCGGGTCGAATCAGAGTAACCATATGTATAAACTTGGGCCAAACCATCAGGGGATCATAGAGAGGGGGTCAAAGACTGCATCAGACTCCTATATGCTTTTCCCTATGCACATTGGTGCTTTCTCTGTGGTTATGGGGCGTCACTACAATAACTCCGATACCTCAGAATTGCCGTTCTCTTATTTGATTGAACATGATGGTGAGAGTCTCCTGATTCCCGGGGTGAACATTAGAAGTATCGGTTCGCTGAGAGATGCACGGAAATGGCCTAAACGTGATAAGAGAAAGGCCCCTGAGAAGCATGAATACATCATCTATAATCTACTTACTCCCTTTACGGTGCAGAACATCATACGCGGGCAGAAGAAGCTTCTGGAGATCAAGGCTCAGGCAGGACACTCTTCGATCAACTACTTCTACAACGGGGTACGCATGACGAAATCCGCTCTAGAACGGGGAATGGAGCTCTATGAACTGGCTGTCAGGCGATATCTTGGGAATATTGTAGTAAATCAGTTACGAGTTTGTGACCGTTCATCTGTTGCATCAATACTGGCAGCACTGAAACCATCGAATGACATAGGATGCGGGGAATGGGTAGATCTATCAGGATTACTGGTACCGAAGATTGAATGTGATCGATTGATCGAAGATATTGAGAAGGGTGTTCTGGGTTCTCTAGAGGCGATCAAGGAACGACTGAGAACCCTCTATGATGACTTTCATCAGTATGAACTCTCCTGGGTCATGGCTCGTATCTGTGAGAAGAAGCATAAGTCGTTTGATGAGCTGACTGGCGCTGATATAAGAAGCATAGTATCTCATTGGATCGAAGCAGTGACTGAACTTGATCATATGCGTGCTAGAGATGGTGAGAAGGAGTTTGCTCAGACGGCAAAGGTGGGATATGCCGTCAACGGAAATCTGCATGATCGAGACAGTGAGTATGAAGTACTTCACGGTACTGCTGAGGGGAACGATTTTATCCACGATCTCAATAATCGATTAGCTGCGAAACAAGCGACTTCCAAGCAGCTGCTGGCAGATCTTGCACGAGTATTATAAGCTCTTTCTTCTTGACAATACTGGGTGATTAAGAGTAATCTCACTAGTATGAGTAGAGGGGCTGACCCCGATAAGATAAAATCACTACAGCAGCAGATAGCTACACAGGCTAATTCCATTGAGTCTCAGCAGAGAAGTATGACATTGCTTTCGAAACGCTTTTGTGAGGTCTCAGATGATTTTAGATTTATCACTGAACTTATGCAGGAGTTTCTGCGAGGTGATAAACAGCTTGGTTCTATTGCAACGCTTCTCTATGATCGTCTGCTTGATAAACTTGGAGCTTTTCGAGGAAGTATCACTGTCTATAAATCCTATGATGAGCAAGAACTCTTTCAAGAGCTTGGGATTTCCCCGACCGTAGATAAGAAGGAGTTCCTGCAGATAAGACGGGAAGATATACAGAAGATAGCTCTGGATCATAAGGCATATCTCAAACGGGAGGTCATTGGATTTCAGGCTTTTCGTATGCGTGATGGTCATGGAGGGATGGTAGATGCCCCGCATCCATTTTACGCTCAGTCAACGACGATATATGATCTAGTTTCAAAGTCGATCACCATATCCAACGATACAGCTCTTCTAGAGGCAGGAGAGCAAGATAAAGCGCAGAAGAATGATACCGGTGCATATTTGAACTATGGGATCGACAAGAATAATGGGAACCGATTGGTTCATATGCACTTTGCATTTCACGATCGGACGGATTTTACGAAAGTTCAGATTGTTTCACTGTTTCGCAATTTTGTCTCTGCACTGCAGCTCATAGTAGAACTTGCTTCAAAGAATAATGAACTAGCAAGGCTCTCCACCTTGGATCCCCTGACAGGTTCTGGGAACCGTCGTCAGATGGACCAGGTTATAGGGCTGCTTATTGAGTATACTCACCGTTACCATGACTTCTTTTCGGTAGCTCTTATAGATATGGATGATTTTAAGCAGATCAATGATCGTTTTGGGCATATGCTGGGAGATTATGTACTCCAGATCCTTGTTTCCGATTTAAAACGGTTCTCTCGAGATAATGATACGGTATTCAGATTCGGCGGGGATGAGTTTATCGTAGTTTATCCTCATACCTCCACTGAAGGAGCTTTGGCGCATCTGCGGCGTGCCAATGAGGCATTCATTCACCACAATTTCCATCTTTTTGGTGATGCTGCTGCAGAGCTTTCGTCGGTGACATTCAGTGCCGGGATACTTACGGTGGATTCTACCAATACGTCAGATTACCTGGATATCCTGCAGGAAGTTGATACCCTTCTTTATGCAGCAAAAAAGTTTCTGCATGAGGGACTTCGGAAAGAGGCGATTGCCGTGAGACAAGATGGAAAGATCGTGATCAAAGGGTTCTGAAACTCCTAGAATCGTCTTTCAAAAAAGCATTTTTAGTAGTATGATCATTTCACAGAGCCTTTCAATGGATTATAGAGGAGAAGTTGATATGAGATTGATTATACAGCCGGACTATGGGATGCTCTCCGTTTGGGCAGCGAACTATATTGCAAAGAGTATCAATGAATTTGAACCGACAGAGGATCATCCCTTTGTCTTGGGTTTACCAACCGGGTCATCACCACTTGGGACGTATCATGAGTTGACTCGTCTGTATAAGCAGGGGGTGGTCTCTTTTAAGCATGTTGTGACATTCAATATGGACGAGTATGTCGGACTCCCTGAAGACCATCCTGAGAGCTATCATGTCTTTATGTGGAAGAATCTGTTCCGTCATATCGATATCGATCCTCAACATGTACACATCCTAAATGGGAATGCTCCTGATTTAGAAGCTGAATGTCAGGCCTATGAAGAGGCTATCAAGAGTATGGGCGGTATTGAACTCTTTTTAGGCGGGATTGGTCCTGATGGGCATCTTGCCTTTAATGAACCCGGATCGTCTTTAGCCTCAAGAACACGTATTAAGAGCCTTACGTATGAGACCATCGTGGCGAACTCCCGCTTTTTCGGAGGGGATATAGCCAAGGTTCCTAAGACTGCACTTACTGTTGGAATACAGACGGTGATGGATGCAAATCACGTGATGATCCTTGCTAATGGATTGAATAAAGCCATTGCCCTGCAGAAGACTGTAGAAAATGGTGTGAATCATATGTGGACCTGCAGTGTGATTCAAATGCATGAGAAGGCGATCATTGTCTGTGATGTGAAGGCAACATATGAACTCAAAGTCGGAACGGTAAACTATTTCAAGGATATTGAATCTGATAACCTGGATCCTGAATCACTGTTGCGATAGCAGACAGGAAGTTGTCATCTATACCACTGCGCTCTCTATCCTGAGTGAAGAGAATGATAGATGGCTTCTTTCTTCATGATACTCCTGATCCACCTGATGCGATAGTGCTCTGACCTGACAAGATAGTTTCTGATTTCAGTTTACCATTCTGATATGAAGTTGTATGATCACTTTTATGCAGCAGAACTCACAGAGAAACACCTATATTTTCTTTCTCCTATCACTTCTGTTTTTCGGGACTGCGACTGCACTCTTTCGTGGTGTCCTCGATAACTATCTTGCCAATGAACTACTTGTCTCTAAGGCCCATAGGGGGGTGGTGGAGTTCTTTCGTGAGATGCCGGGACTCTTACTATTCTTAATCCTTGCACTTTTCTACAGGACTTCAGAACGCCGTATCTTTCAGATAGGGTATGGTATTGCCCTGATAGGTATCATCTGTTTCATGTCTGTAGGTCTTCATCTGATACCTGCTATCCTGTCTCTTACCGTATGGAGTACCGGGCAGCATCTTATTATGCCGGTACGTCAATCGTATGCTGTCCATTCGGCGGTTCCCGGTAAAGAGGGAGCTGCATTGGGTACTATGCGGAGTGTTCAGAGTATAGGAAGGGTCCTTGGGTTCTTCCTTGTACCGCTGATCTTTCTCATCGCCTCAAAAGGGATGGGATTCGATTATGCTTTTATCGGAGTTATCATTCTCGTTATCGGAGCTCTTGTAGCCTCGTTCTTTCTTGAATCCAATACAACTAATGTGGAACGTCAACGGCTCTATTTCAGAAAGAAGTATAAGACCTATTATATCCTGCAGAGTTTCTATGGAGCTCGTAAACAGGTGTTTATTACTTTTGCTCCGTATGTCCTCATCCTGCAGTATGGGGCATCAGCTTCTGTGATCGCATCATTGATGGGATTAAGTGCCGCACTTAATATCTTTGGTGCACCGCTGATCGGTAAGGTCATAGATAATGTCGGGTTTAAGGCTGTCATGGTCGGGGATACCATCATCCTCTTTTTTGTCTGTCTGTTCTATGGATTTGCTCATCATCTTTTCCCTTCTCATGTTGCATATATCGTGGTATGCAGTACATATATTGTTGATAATCTTATCTCAAATGCCAGTATGGCTGCAAGTGTCTATGTGAAACATCTCAGTGATGATCGTGATGAGATGACAGCAACACTGACAACGGGGATCTCTCTTGATCACTTGATCAGTATCTTCATTGCGCTGATAGGCGGTATTATCTGGGAGTACCTGGGAGTAGAAATCCTCTTCACCTTGGCCGCTGTCATGGCGATCATGAATTCTCTCATTGCGCTGACGATTCGCTCTGATAAGAGCGTTGCTACAGAATAGAATGTTGTTGGTGTGTATACCCATTGGGGTATATAGCTCTGAAGAGTTCAGACTATATCAGAGGTATCCATGGGACTTCCTTCATTTTTTTGCTTTTAGGCGGACATTACATTATACTGTTCGGGTGTTCAGGATGGAAGTTACGCATCAAACACTTGAAAACAAATACTAAATAGTCTTACAGCAAGCATTAAAGCAAGTTGAAAAGTTGAATTAAGCCTCATATTGAGGACGAAAATACTTTTTCTCTTGCTTTTCTTTTGGTTGTGTATAAAGTTTAACTTAATACATTGGGAGAGAGACATGCAAAATTTGCCAGATTGGGTCCTTAAGTACAAGACTAAGGGTATTTATGTAAAAAAAACAAGACGGGGTACGCCCTATATAGGGGGCACTTCGATTATTACGACACGAAAGAAACTCATCCTTGCTTCATATAGGATGCATGAAGAATTTCTAAACGATGAACACTTTCTTGTAAACCTCCTGGACGATATCTTCTCTTCCACAGTCTTTTGTATTCAGCGATGAGCGGGATGATTTCACGAGAAAGTTGTTTTCGATCATCAGATGAAATCTCACCAATAGTAAAATTTCTTGTAGAAAGCTGGAGTCTTCCCAACTCACAGCCGTGTTTGAGAAGGGCCGCTGTAAAGAGAAGTTCATCCTTTAATTGTTGGTCGAAAGATTCATCAGTTTGATTTAAGAGATCCTCTGCATCAGAGATAAGGAGGAATTCTTTGTGGAAATCGTAATTACGGAATTTCTTATAATCTTCACGATAGTATGGATACACTGAATCGATGAGGAAAACAGCGGGCAGTGACATATTATGAAGAGCAATGCCTGACTTTCCCGAAATTTCCTGAAGTTTCATAGCAGCTTTTGCTGCATGTATATCTCCTTGAAAAACATGTATAGTAAGAGCCATGACTGGGTCAAATCTCGATGTTTCTGCAAGGTTCCACGCAGCACAGGCTCCAAAGAGAAACCCCGGTAGAGCAATAGGATATTGCTGTAGATGCCCATTGTCTCCCCAGTCTGAGATCATATATCCAGATGCACCAAACTGCAGAGCATTCCTGCCTGCGTTGATAATATTCTTTCGGGTATTTTGCCATCGTCCCCCGATAGAGTTCCATGAGGATGTACCTGCGCAGACATAGAAAGAGAGTTCAGCTTCTGCTATCTCTCTACACTCTTTCTTAAATGGATGTTCTGCTTCATAGCCCCAGTCTATCAGAACCACATCTGAAGGGATTTCTTTTAACAATTCAGGATGGTTCATAATGAAGTCTGCATAAACCTGAATCCTTTTTCCTTTCTTTGCAGCCAGAGTATGTAAATTTAGCAAAAAGTGTAGATATACCTGAGCGATACCCTCTCTGTTACAGAGCTCTTTACTCCTCCCTTTTCCTAGTTCCCATGGTTCATCTCCTCCGACATTAAGATAGTCTGAATCGAAGCAGGGAAGTAACTCATCATAGAGACCTTCTATGAAGGAGAG
>Ga0190313_1001524_pt1 | contig 12416 bp, 16 predicted proteins | sample 4870071011_MG_FD_169989 | JGI IMG/M metagenome (GOLD analysis project Ga0190313, IMG submission 169989) | Hydrothermal vent sediment bacterial communities from Southern Trench, Guaymas Basin, Mexico - 4870-07-10-11_MG | ecosystem: Environmental > Aquatic > Marine > Hydrothermal vents > Sediment ...
CCTTTATTGGATTCCTGTTTGAAAGGGAATCAAGCCTATCCCTCAACTCCTTCAGAAATGATTCTACGTACCTCTTCCTCTCCTCCTCCAGCTGTTTTCTCAACTCCTCCTTCTCTTTACTCTCCCCCTCCAGTCTCTTTATCTCAAACTCCAACAGACTCTTCAATACTTCAATCCATTTAGAATCATCCCTCTCCCCCATAATTGAAGGTATAGGGTTAACAATGACCCTATATAAAGGTCTTCCAAGCTTATCAGTCACAATATTACCCTTTGAGTCAACAATTGGTTCATACATCATTACTCCAAACGTCTGTGGTACTGTCTGTTGTGTATTCGTCCTTGTATTGACTAAAGAGGTGATGGTCTGTACAAGCATTGCATACATAAAGTTCTCCATAAACTCTCTCATCTGTTTGAAGAACTGCTTCCTATCAATCTCCTCCATGATGGGGCTGTTCACCATACCCATCATTGTTGGGGGCTGTGGTACTTCAGTAGTTACGTATGAGAATGAAGGTCTTCCATATAATGCCTCCCTAAACCTTCTAACAACATAGTGTGCCTTGTCGGCGGGTATACCGACTGCCCTTAAAAGATAAAATAAATCATCTGGATTAGCCCTAAACCTATCAACTTGACTCTCAAACTCTGGCAGTAAAGCCTCAATAGTCTTGTTCGCAACCCTCAACGATTTGAGTATTTGAACCAACAACCTTCCCTCATTAGTCGTGACTTCAAACTCTTCAATATCTTGACTTGAGGTGCGTCTCCTTCTAATATTTGTACTTGTACTCATAGTCTCACTTTAATAATTCAAAACACGTTTATAAGAGTAATTACTCTGAAAGTGAATATTTACTTGAATCACGACCTCCCTATTGAATTAATATTCTCAATAATGCCCCTAACATTAATACCCCTCCTTTCCAACATTCCAAGAACTTCATATAGTGAATGTCTGACTAGGAATTGTAGTGTTGCATACCTTGTACCCTTCTTAATAACACCAAGCCTCTGAAGTATTGGTGCTATTGCATCAATCAACATTACCTCTTTCTTGGTCAATCCCAATCCTACGATTACACGTCTGTCTAAATCCTCCTTCCTCTTACTCTTATGAATATTTATCTCCTTTTCATACATAACAACCCCCTAATTAAATCTCTCAAGATATACTTTTATACCTTTACACTTATTTATTAAACGATGCCAAGTAGGGAGATACACGAAATATTTGATGAAATGTTTATAGGAAAGAAGATGAGCAAAGTACATAAGATTATTGACTCGCCATCAGTATTCTTGGGTAAAAGGCATAGGATATTCTTCCATGACCCACTAAGTGCCATGATTATTGGGGGACTAGTTGGAGGCAGGGATGGTATTGTTTCTGCAATACTTCACTTAATGGCTGATAATATGGGTGATAGGGCAGTATTGCTTGCGACATTATATAAATTGTTAAAGTCAAGTGGTCTTATTGAATAATATTAGGGGGTGGGGGGAGTATAATGTCTGATAATAAAAAAGAGAATAGAAGTAATGAAAAGAAGAACCCACCAGACATTACAGAACTCTTGATAGAGTTTGGGTATAAGCTTGGAGAATTTATAGTACTTGACGACATAAAGGATTACGGGAAGTTTGACAGAGTACACCATTGGCAGATTGGAGAATTAATAAGAGTACTGTCATTATATTCGGGTGTTGCATACAAGTTTCTAAAGAGTCTGGAGAAGTGGTTAAAGGAAGTAAATGCCTTGGGAGAGGAGTTAAAAGAATAATTGTAACATCAGCTTAAAACTATTCTCATCCAGTCTTAACCACTTCTTCCAACTCTCCAAGGATAGTTACTGAAATCTCATTACCAGTTGGCTGTACATAGCCTAAGAATATACAAACATCAGCATCCAAGGCTTCTATTACAAAGACATCTTTAGAATAGCCTTGATGTAAATGTCCTGGAGAAGTTAGATACCACTTGATAATTGTAGTAGCATCAGTATATGACGGTGTAGTACCTTCAGTAACTTTTTGAACTTTTAAGATTACAGTACTCTCATCCTTGCTCTGAATATCTATACTAAGTATTGAAAACTTGAACCCCTTTGGTACTAGATAGTATGGTTTTCCACCTTCTAAGTTTACTGTTAGTGTGAAAGCTTTTTCTGTAGTACTGCCAGTATCTTCTGCATAAATAATCTCCCTACTCATCTACTCACCCCCATACACCTAACTGCTTCCACTCTAATGTTATTTTCTTTATCTCATCTAACGATGCATCTACTGGTATTGGTTTGGTAATCTTAAGATTCTCTCTAAAATCATAAGTAAATGCCTTAAAACCGTAGACTACAAACCACTTGGGTTTAGGTTCAAACTTCTTTCTTAGGATTTGTTCAATAATGTTCGGATTAGTCTCATACTTAACTCTATAAATTGCACTCTCCCACTCAATGTATGGATTGATGGTGTTGTTCGGAGAATTATTCCTAAAGGCAAATGCCAAGTGTACTTTCGGTATTGCTATGAATTCAAGAGGGGGTCTCTTAAATCCAAACACACTATTCTTAGTAGCAGTCAAGATGTCGTGATAGTCGCCTTGTAAGTAACCACTAATCCAGTACGGCATTACATGAATAATGTCTGGTTCAATATACATCCAGACATGTATTAGAGTATCAGCATCATCAAAGTAGAATAAGTCTTCAACCCTCTTACCTTCGAATGTGCCATAAATTCTGACGGGGTCTGTGGTAGTTCTTGGAGGTATTCCAGTAGCGTCAAAACCAAACTGTGTCTTAAAAACTTCTATGGGCAGGTTTCCATATTTAAACGGTATTATTTGCCTTGCCATTACTTTGAATACTGCCACTCCACTATGCCTTTCAGTAATGAAGTGTAATACCCCGTACTCTCCCACTTCTAAAAACTTCCTTTCCATACTCATATGACCACCCATCAATATTGTTAAATACGATTCGGTTAATAAAAGTATAGGAGAATATGGATGGAGGAAGAGACGAGACACCATCCCTAGTATTAATAATACTATCATTAGCATGTCTAGGATTCTTTGGATACTTGGGATTTTTAGCTTATTTGGCAAGCACTCCAAAACCATTTACATATAGGACTTTAGTAAAATATTCTGAAACTGGTAGTATAAGGGAGGTTATTGAGAAGTATGAACCTTCCTAGGAGCTGGATTTTAATACATGCACATGAAGTCGGTAGGACGATTGCTAGAGAAGTGTCGAAGTTATTAGGCAGGAGAGTATCACCGTCAACTAGGACTATAATAATTGATGGATTATTATTAGATGGTGAAGAGGAAATATTATACGAGGTTGGTAGTGGTAGGATAGATGAGTTATTAATAGTAACAAATTCTAAAACATACTACTTGACCATAATAATTGATGGTAAGAGGGTTGTAAGTGGTACTTATGATGGGCTTATAGAATATGCTGATGAGTTAAAGTTTATTGAAGGAGGCTGTAATGAAGAAAAAGATGAGTATATTTTAAAACTAGAGAATTTAAACTTTTCATCAAGTATTAGAGTAAGAGTTAGTACTAGTAAGATTGTTAGGTTTAAGAAGATTGTAGTCAAGTATACTGTATTGTAAATTCTGTCCCACAGCACTATTAAAAAACACCTTAACATTAACTTCTCTGGAGAAGATTATCCTAAAAACATCCTTAATGCTTAGGACTATATGACAAGGTATGAGTTCACCAGTAAAGGTATCGAGGAGTTCTAAACTGTCCAAGAACAAGTAGTCTAGGAATTCATTAATCAGCCTCCTATTATCTGCAATAAAGTACACACGTGTGATATGTAGAGTACTCAACTCGCTCTCGTATTTTCTCAATCTACTGACAAATTCTGAGGGCAGTTCACAAAATATTGGAATGTAGACCTTCTTAAAGAATTCTGAATAGACATCCAAGTCAAAGGATTCATCATCACTAATTCTCTCCAAAACCAGATAGTCTAACAGTTCACCACTTTTAGATTTTAGTAGAGATGGGTTTGGTAATGTTATAAAGAAGTGTTTCGGACTATTACAGTACTTCCTAACATCCCTTAAATACTCAATCCTATCATCACTCTTGACGGTCTTAAGTTTAATTAGTCTGCCAAATAAGATTCTGGAGAATAGGGTTTTATAAAAACAAAAGTATTTTTGAGGACATTCACCACATCTAACAACCTCCTTATACCTAACTGCTACAGTACTGGGGTCAGTATTGGGGTTGGGGCGTTCTGGAAGTAAGTGACACCCCCTCTTAGGCGACTCTTCTATTAAGAGTATTTCTGGGAGGTCTGGAATGCCGACAGTAACTAAATCACCTTCTTTAATAAAGGGGTTGACTTTTATGAAAGTTTTTTCACCGACCCTTACTACTTCAATATCTCCAAGAAAGGTGGATGGGTCAATAAAGATTGAAAACACTAATCCTCCCCTAATCTCTTATAACGTCTAACACCCTTAATCTCTAATCTTGGCTTCCCATTACCGACCTTCTCATAGCTGAAGGTAATCAACTCCTCACTCAGGAGTCCAAAAATGCCCTTCTCCCTAGCCCTCCTATCAATTTCTTCAAAACTCTTCCTCATCAAATCTTCAAACTCTCTAAAACTTTCTTCAAAGTATCTCCTAGTCTCCTCAATACTCTTCCAAATATCCTCATGCATCTTCCTCAAATTCTTAAATATTGCCTCTAACTCACTCATACTACCACCACTATATTCTTGAACAAGACGGTATGATAAAGTTTACTTCATTACTTAAACATGTACAGAACATTCCTATACCACTTCTCCTCAATTTTAGAAAACTTGTTAGTCCACTTATCACTCTTACTATCATATATCTTGCCCACACTATCAACCCACTCACACATACTGTCATCATACAACCTTCCAATTTGCCTAACATAATCACTCCAATGAGAGGCAGTATTACTTACAGTACTAAGCCACTTATCTGTCAACTCCAACACTCTATATTCAAAGTCACGTCTTATAAGACCGTATTCAATGTAGGAACTCTTGTTAGATAATTCGACTCCTATCGGTACTGGTACTATAAACTTTATAAGCCTCTTATCATCTTCACTCAAGTCATTAACAATATCAAGATACTCTAGAGTGTTTAAAATCTCGCCCTCAACCTTACAGTACAATTCAAAGAGCTTAGAATAATCTTCTCTAAAACTGACATCACTATACTCAAGTGTTATACTGACAATATTATCAACAAGTTCTTTCAAAACATTACAGCCAATTTCAACATAAACAGTAATGTACAAGTTCTTCATTAACTCATAGATGGAGTTTAAATCATTCAACTCAGCTGGTTTTAATACGAAAATATAGACACTACCATCATACAGCGGTGTTAGATACATTGCCAGAATATATCTCACACCACTACGTGCACTTTCCAAAACATCCTCACACAAGTACTCTTTTAGAGTGTTTGGATTGTATAACCTAACTAATTCGGAAAAAGTTCTGTACTTAATTCTGACTATATCTTCGACAATACCCCCAACTATGTAATAATTACCAAGTTCATGGTATAGACAGTATTTCTTTAGAGGACAAAACAAACAGTTATCACAAGCTACTCCAGTACACTTAACTTTTGAAAAGTTTCTACTATACACCATGCTTGGAGATGGTATTTGAATTGAGTAAGTTAGGTTAGTATAAGGAGAGGATAGGTAACTACTATTGTGAGATGTTAGAATTTTAACTGTTAGAACATCACCAGCCTTAATATAGTCTTCTAAAAAGAATTTCACAAGCTTTATATCTCTAACAAACTGCTTTAAAATCTTAATAGCCTTACCATAATCATCTTCTCCACTCTTATCAATACCTTCAACTACATCTTTTGAAGTCACCAGTCCAAGTATTGTGAATATATTTTTTGTTATATTACAGAGCGATGATGAGGAAATTTTACCACTCTTAATCTCGATACTGGCATATATACTCATAGTTTCAGCACCTCCTCAATATAATGTAAGGTATTCCAATAACATGACCATTTTTACTACTATACGCCAGTATTAGTTTGTTAGTATTGAACAGTCTAATTAGTCTAATAACGGCTTCCCTCAGTTCAGCCTTCCAAAGACAATAATGCTTACTCTTCTTGTAGAATAGCATGTAAATTAGTGGAGTCTTATCCTTAATCTTGTCAGTACTTTTATATGGTTCACCAATAAAGCCAAGTATTCCAACAGTACCACAAATAGTACAGCTAATATGAATCTCATTACTAGCCAAAATATTACTACAGACCTTTCTAAAGAAGTTCCCCAACTCAGTCGTAGTACATGTACCCTTTTCTTTCGCAACTAGACTATACCCCTTACTAAGTTTCTTAACTTTTACAATAATACTCTCATAACCAAACTTATTCATTAAGTGTGTTAGGAATAATGTACTGCCAGTATCCCACAATAGTCTATAGAGTGGTAAATTAAAGCCCGTTAGAATGAATTTTATAAAATCATCCTCACTAACATCTTCAACAGCAGTAATAATACCTCTCCTCTTCCCCAATAAGTATGTATTAATCAAATCTTCAATATCCCTAATAGGGTCTACATCCCCCCTATATGCTAACTTAATTAACCTCTCCTTGCCATCACTTGTAATAATCCTAACATATGCCTCTCTAAAAGATTTTAGAACATCGCCATTTGTAACTCCAATTTCTCTAATCCTCTTCAAGACCTCATCTAAGTCCGCATAGCCTCTACCTGAGAATAGTGGGTTTAACACACTCATACCATCACCCACTACTGGTATGTTATCGGTAGTACTCCTAATAATTTCCCACAGCCTATAACAGCATCCCTAACTACTACTCTAACTAAATTCTTACTCCTATCAATCTCGACCACACCATACTTTGAGAGTATATCTAAAACATTCACCACGACACTCCTCTCATAACCTTTCTCAAACATATCAATCAACTGTGTATACCTAGCCTCACTAACCTCACTTAATTCTCTAAACAGCCTACCAATTATCCTCATACATGACTTTAGATTATTAACCTCATCCTTACCTAGAGGTATTGGTAGAGACTCTAATATGGCTTCAGTCAATTCTAGTGATAATTGTGAGAATACCCTATCCCTGTCAATTATTGAAAGTATTTCATGTCTCCAGAGTGGTATTAGAATATTAGTATGCCCTGCATAAACATACTCCTTCTCTCTAATGGCGTTTGAAATAATCATAAAGAACTGACTGGCTAGTCTAACCCTATCCGTATCACTAATTGGAAGTACGTCTATAATCTTGTAGACTCTAGAGATAGTCGGTACTGGTACTATCACAGTAATATCCCTAAGCAAGTCTCCAATCTCCCTTAGACCCAATCTTTCTGCTGATTTAGCAAAACTGTAACCTAACTTACCGTCAGCACTTATTAAAAACGTCTGATTACCATAAGTATCAGTAATCAACTCATAGACTAGACCATACTCTCCTTTAATCTGATTAATGTCCCTCTTTATAGAATTCTTATTTGCCCAGAATCCAAACTCCCTCTTAACATAGTCCAACTTTTTAACTAAAACATCTTCAGCAATCCAACTTTGTACTTCGATTGAAGTCATTGTAATAAGTCTCCTACTAACTGCATACTTATACGGATGTACATCACTTATTTTAGAGAATATTGTATTAACAAAATCAGACGGTCTATCACTTAACAAGTAAACCCTATCAATAGTCCTCTTAATTAGACCATCCCTTTCTAATAGATTATGAACTCTGTCAATAGTACTCTCTAACCTTCTCCATCTATAACTCTTCTCACTATACCAACCATGTTCAATCGTATTAATAATGTGTGCAATAGTCTTAGTTAGTACTGGAGCGGCAATTATACCCTCCTCCTTACTAAGTAAATTTAGAGTAAAGGACGAGATGATAAGGGACTTACTAACAAGGGATGATTTCCAAATATCGGGGAATGATACTGTGTGACCAGTAGGAAGTCTAATAGTAGTATGTTTTAAGTGTGGTATTATTGAAGCGTCCCTAAAACTTCTCAACCCCCTAATAGCTAGTTCTTGAATCTTAGTATGTAGTAATTCCTCATCTCTAACTAGTATGCTTGCAAGTTCTCTTATTGACTTTTTAGGTCTCCAACTCATCTAACCACCTCCAACAGTAATAGTAGTTGGAGTATTTAAATACTTGTTAGAAATATATTATTCCAAAAACGGGATATGTTACATCATACTACTTTATCAATTCTCCAACAGTTTCTGCTGTTTACTCTCTCATCGGTTCAAATGACTCTAACAACTCGAAGAACATCTTCTCGAACTTGTACCAATCCTCATCACTATTTATTTTGAAGTTTGACACGTCAATACTGGTTTTTAGAATGTTGACGAATTCAGTCGGTAATAACATTAAAACAACCTCATCACCCAAGGACGGTACATACCTATCAACAACATATGCCTTTTTAACCCTCCTAATAATCCTGTCAACGTTCTCATTATCACATACTTTTCCTCCAATCTTATGAACCAGCCACGTAAAGTCGAATATTGTATACTTGTCAGAGACAATATCAAAAACATGATACTCTGTACCAAGAGAGATGTTTGAATAACAGATTAGGCTATCATTCAGTTTCTCAGTAACATCGTATAGTGACAGTAATCTTACATCTACAACATCGTCATTAGATACCACAACCCTAACACCACAAATATCCTTTAATCCGAACCTCTCCCTAATCTCCTTCTTAAGTACTAAGTCTGCATCAATACCTTCAGTAGTTCCGTCAAATATTATAACTTCAAAATATTCAAGAAGCCTCCTTAGAACATTCTTAGCCTCCGTCCATGTTTTAGGATTAAGGAACTTAGTGCTTTCCCTTAAGACATCAACAATATGGTTGAAGTTTATTCCAAGATACTTCAAAAAGTCTATAATAAGCAATTTTGATAAGACCCTACACTCCTTTTCATATACATGTTGTCTCTCCAAACTCTTGGCATTCAATTCATTTACCAAATCATTTCTTCTGTCTCTCAATTCTTTAAGATACTTAATGAATTCGTTACTAATCAGATAGTACTTGAATGCCTTGATATACTCATTACCTCTTCTGGAAGTCCTAATACACATCTTGTTCTTTGGAATAATGACATAAGAGTTAACATATTTAGAACTTGGTGGATTCTTAAACAGTACAACGTATCCAGCATAGTTTGTGAACTTAAGATATTCTGTAAGTTTTGATAGCTCACTAGGAGGTATATTAACACATACTCCAATACAAGTTCTTATATCACGTATATTTATCTTGAGTTGTGCCAAGGTCACTTCATTAGTCCCACACTCATTAATAATCTTGGTTGCAATACCTCTCAAAGAATCCTCATACTTCTTATCAAGGAGAGAAATCTTTCTAACCAGCCCAAATTCAATCCCCCTCTCATACTCTTCTATACGTCTCTTAATTCCAACATACTCTGGGTTGTTATGATAAAGTCTTCTAACATGCCTTTTGACAACCTCATCAAATATTTCGACTGGCGTTGTTCTGTAAACGACAATATCCTTACATAGATAGAGTACTCTGTCAAACATATAAACGATGTTTACTGGATTGATGTTAATCTTATTCAGAAAGTTTGAAAGGACATTTCTGGCTTCTCTCTCAAATCCATCACAATTACTGGCATGTAGAGAGTAAGTTTTTTCGTGAAGACGATAATTGCAACTAATATCGTACAATTTCTCATACAACTTATCAAACTCATAAATTATATTCTTGCCTATCATAGTATAATCCTATATAATATATCTACAGTCAGATATAAATATTTTATCACATAATTAGACTTTCATAAATCTCATTAATATGAACAGTACTATCATACAACTCCTCGAAGTCACTCCACTCAATTGAAGTAAGTGTCAATAAGTACTCTTCTATAATGCCCCTTATATCCTCATCACGTTCATCCAGAGAGGACAATTCAAATATTGTACCAGTAATCTCAGAAATAATGTTAGAAACCTTACGCAGAGAATCAATCAAATCCTCCAAACTGTTGGTACAGATAACATGTCCTAAACACCTTAGTAGGATGTTCCTAATGAGTGTATTGTAAGAGTGTACCAAGTACTTACTTTTAAGTTTTACAATTTTCGTTAAATAACAAGAAACAGTATCGTCCCATATGTCTGATAAGAGTGATAAGATTAGTGTCACATCCCTTAAATCGTAATATGTGTTAAGCTCATATTTAAGCCTATATGAGGTGCCCACATACTTCAAACACCTGTTCTTTAGCAGTAAGTGTAAGTTTATGAGGAATGTTGTAATAAACATGTATAATGTTGAGAATAGACAGTTAGTCTGTCTTCTAATAAAAGCCCTATTAAGTTCATTCATCTTGAAGTCAAATAGGCAACTCTTACGTACTACGATATTACGATTTAGACGTGGGAATAACATGTAGGCTGACATAATAATCTCAAGCTTATGCTTTGTACGGTTCAATTGTACTAGTAGGAAGTAACGTATACCTCTTCTGGGCATGAATTCATCTAGTGGAATGTTTGACATACTGTCACCTCTCAGACAATATTTCTCTATACACTTGAATGACCTTACATGCCAGCTCTAAATCACTAATGCTGTTGAATTCGATATGTTCTAAAGTGTCTAATAGTTCTAGAATGACTGACGTACCAAAATCACTCATATCATACTTTATCAATACAAAATCAATGTAATCACGAAGTCTTATTAGTAATGCGATGCTGGTATTCATGTATTCCCTATAATTGTACAATCCTGAAAATGTTTTACTTAAATTAGAAGCATCTGTAATGTCTTTAACTAGTCTTAACATACCATCACTAAGCCTCAGAAAGAGTCTAACAACTTTACTATAATATTTTGTGTCAAGTAAGAGTACATTTCTTGTAAGAATATTCTCACAATAATAATTAAAGGTGAGAAGATAGTCAAATAATTCTTCCACTATTCTAACGACAGTACTGGAAACTTCATACTCTAAACTGACACCGTAAGAGACAAATTTGTCGGGATATGTTAGTACATTTTCACCAGTATTAGAATGTTTTAGTAAGAATTTTCTAATAATACTTACAAATCTAACAGTAATAAACATTAATGGTACTAACTCCTCTGAAAAAATCCTATATGTGAATAACGAATACGTATCAGGATTATAGCCTTTTGAAATACACTTATAACTCACATCAATAGAAATGCCGTGATTACTTATTTGGCTTGAAATATATACCCTACTTGAAATATATACCCTATACATTAACAGTTCACTAAGCTTATTAATTCTCTACTAACTTTTGAAGTCTCTTATAGAACTCTTTTAAAGCCTCCAAGTCATGTTCATAGAAATATCTTTCAGCCAATTCTTCGAGTACTTCTTTATCCTTACTCTTCTCAATCCTTCTTAAAACTTCACCAATACTGACGTTACCACTAATTGGTTCGGGAATTAAACCTTGCCCCACTTCATATTTATGTCTCTTTTCACTAACGATAATGTCTCTAAGAAGTTCTTGCACATCCATTAGTTTTCCTCTTTGAACTACTCTTACTTCTGGTTTAACTCTAATACTCTCCACTCTGACTAATCCTTTTTCTCTGACTAGTCTGAGAATGTAGTTGTATAGAAATTCGCTTCTCTGTTTTAAATCTTGTTCTAGTTCTTCAAAGTTATCAACATAGGGTACTGTAACTCTGGCATAATAGATTATCTTCCCATCAATAGTCTTAACCTTCTTAACCTCATAGTAATTCTTCTTTAAGTGTTCAACGATATCTTTTTGTAAAGTACTGGGTTTTACTGTCACACCAACCTCTTTCTCAGCAAAGTAAGTAGTACCAACTAAACGTTTTTTGATTTGTAGAGTAGCTAAAGATTTCCTATTATAAAGAATGACGTAAGAAATAGTAATTCCACTACGAGTTATCGTCTCAATTCTTCTAAGAACTAGCTTATCTCTCCCAATAATAGTTTCCCTAATAGTTTCAAATTTGTTCCTCATAGTATAACACCATATAACATATTCGAATTATAATATAACATAAGAGATATAAAAATTTTTAGTCACACAATTACTCTATGAATTGTATAGAATAGGGGAACTCTAACGTTATCAATAAAATCTACTTTAATACTCCTCTCCCTAACGATTAGATAGACATCATTAACTCTAACTAACCTCTTCCTACTAGCGCCTATCTTAAAGTGATGGTCATAATTCATTCTAAAGAAAATGTCTTTAGAAATTGTCTTAACATGACTTGGAGGTTTAAAATTATATGCCCTAATACAAATATT
>Ga0190313_1001525_pt1 | contig 12412 bp, 9 predicted proteins | sample 4870071011_MG_FD_169989 | JGI IMG/M metagenome (GOLD analysis project Ga0190313, IMG submission 169989) | Hydrothermal vent sediment bacterial communities from Southern Trench, Guaymas Basin, Mexico - 4870-07-10-11_MG | ecosystem: Environmental > Aquatic > Marine > Hydrothermal vents > Sediment ...
GAGCGAGTTCTCCAAGAAAATTCTACATTTATATGGATGGGAAGCCACAACAAAACTTGTTGAGGATTGGGTCTTTGATGAAATTGCAAAAAGGTATGTTTTGAACGATGACATGAGAAGATGGCTCATAGAGCATAACCCTTATGCCATTGAGGAAATTGCAAGGAGGTTGGTAGAGGCATATGAAAGAGGATTGTGGAAACCCACCAAAGAACTCATTGAAAACCTCAGGGAAATTTACTCAGAGATTGAGGGTATTCTTGAAGATTCGCTGGGCGAAGGAGAGGTTCAAGGAGGTTCTATTGAGATTTATACCTCAAAGGATGTTGAGGGATGGAGTGAAAATATGAAGGAGGTGAACAAAATATGGCATCGCGTGAAAACCGCATGATATTTCCGTTTTCTGCCATTGTTGGATTGGAGAATGCGAAACTCGCTTTGTTGTGCGTTGCCGTAAATCCACTCATCGGCGGAGTTTTGTTGAAAGGAGATAAGGGAACGGGAAAATCCACTCTGGTAAGAGGTCTGGCTAATATTCTTCCTGAGATAGAGATTGTATCTGATTGTCCGTTTAACTGTAATCCTCACAATCCGTTAGAAATGTGCGACAGTTGCTATGAAAGGTATGAGAGAGGAGAATCCCTTCCCCAAACCAAGAGAAAAATGCGGGTCGTAGATTTACCGTTGAGCGTTACAATAGACAGGTTAGTTGGAACTGTGGATGTGGAACTCTTCCTAAAAGAAGGGAGGAAAGCATTACAGCCCGGTATTCTTGCAGAGGCAAATAGGAACATTCTATACATAGACGAGGTGAATCTACTTGATGACTATATCGCGGATTCGCTATTAGATTCCGCTGCTATGGGCTGGAACACCATAGAAAGGGAAGGAATATCTTTTAGACATCCTGCCAGGTTTATACTCGTTGGAAGTATGAACCCCGAAGAAGGGGAGTTAAGACCACAAATTCTTGACCGCTTTGGCTTATGTGTTGATGTAACTGCACCAATGGATCCAGAGATGAGGGTTGAAATAGCCAAACGAGTTGAGGAATTTCATGAAGACCCTTTAAACTTTTACAAGAAGTACGAGAACGAAGAAAGAAAGCTCACCGAAAGAATTTCCCAAGCAAAAGAGATTTTACCCAGGGTAGAGATAGGCGAGGATTTGCTGAAACTCTTAGCGGAAACCGTCGTTAATCTCGGAATAAAAACGAATAGGGCTGAGATAGCTACAATTAAAACAGCGAAGGCAATATCCGCGTTGGATGGTAGATTAAGGGTTACTCTCCAAGATCTAGAAAAAGCCATGGAACTGGCTTTACCGCACCGTTTGAAAGACAAACCCTTTCAAAAGATGTCAGATATCAAAAGGGAGAAACAAAAAGATGGACATGGTAATCACGACAAACACAATAACGGAAAAGATAATGATGGAAAAGGTAAGGGCAAGGAAACTTCAGGAACAGGTAATTTAGAGAGGAATTTTACCTCAATGAAGTGTGAGATTCCACCCATTGGAAATGCTGATTTTAAAAACTCTGATTTTCTTGGCTACAGAACCTCCCGGGATGCCTATGTTACCATGATAAATTTTCCCAAAGGAGTTCCTGTCTCGTATATTACTTATGTAAACGGAGAAATTAGGGATGTTGATTTTTACAACTCCTTGGTTCACGCAATACTGAATGGTAAAAAACCTCCAATAAAACTTGATTTAAGAGATATCCGGGTTAGGGTAAGAAAAGCGAAGGCGCCTACACTTTGGGTTCTCGTCCTTGATTCCAGCGGGAGTATGGCGGTGCAGAGGAGGATAAGCGTTGCGAAGGGCATAGCCGAAAAACTCGTTGAAAATGGATATATAAAGAAATCAAAGATGGCGCTAATAGTTGCAAAAGGAAATGAGGCAAAATTGTTGGTACAACCGACAAAAAACTACTGGGAGATTTTTGAGAAGATAGAAAATGTACCAACCGGAGGAAAAACTCCTCTAAGTTCTGCACTTTACAACCTACTCCTTCTAGCGATGAGGGAGAGGATGAAGGATAAATCTCTCAAAGTTCGGGCATTTTTAATAAGTGATGGCAAGGCGAATGTCTCCCTTTTCGGAAAGAGGATAAGAGATGAAATTAAAGAAATCGCAAAACTTCTGAAGAGAAATGAAATAGATGTTGATATTTACGATATGTCTCCATACGGTATAAATCCCGGGGTATCCTATATCCCTTTGCTGCGGGAAATCCTAAACTGAAAACATCTCCGAAAATTTTAAACCAATATTTACTTCCTCTTCCAAATAGGGGCCGTAGGGTAGCTTGGTTATCCTCCTGGCTTTGGGAGCCAGGGACTCCGGTTCAAATCCGGACGGCCCCATACAAATCGCAAATGCTAATATTCATTTTCTTCATAATTTCTCCGCAAAGATAGAAACTACCGGTAACAAGGGTATCTCCTTCTTCCACGGCTTTTTTAAATCCTTCGTATGAATCTTTAAAACCTCTTATTCTTCTGAAATATTTTCCTCCTATATCCATAAGAGTTTCAAGGGATGCCGTCCTTCTATGACCTATTTCAACGAAAATAGCGCTATCTCCTATCAACGAAAGATTTGAGAGGTTTTCTTCCAAAAGCTTGTCTCCCATCATACCGATGACTATATTTTTGGGTTTCCAACTAATTTCGTTAATTAATTCTGCAAGAGCAGCAGTAGCGGAAGGATTATGGGCACCATCAAAAATAATAATAGGATTCCTTGAAAATATTTGGAATCTTGCTGGAACTATGGTTAAATTTATTCCCGAAATTATTTCTTTCTTGGATATCTTTATCTCATCACTCAATACTTCCGCTGTAAGTATTGCCGTGCCGATATTTTTGCACTGATGTCTTCCAATTATTCTACTTTTTATTTCATAATCCTCGTTTGAATAAAAACTGTGAAAGAAAGCGCACATATATTCCATTTTGATATTTTTTAGATTCCAATAAATATGTTTCTTCAGGATATACAAATTTCCTCCACTTTCCTTCGCTCTATCTTCAAATATATCCAAAATGTTTTTTCTTTCCTCGTAAGTTATAATCTTTCCTCCTTTTATTATATCTGCCTTATGTCTCGCTATATTTTCCAGCGTTGGTCCTAGAGTTTTTAGATGGTCGTAATCCACATAGGTTATTATCGTAGCCGCGGGAGAAAGAACATTTGTTGCATCCTTTTTGCCTCCCAAACCTACCTCTATAACTCCAACATCCACATTTCTTTCCGAGAAATAATGAAACGCCATGGCCGTTGAAACCTCAAAATATGTTAAATCGCACTCCTCTATCTCTCTTCTGTAGGTTTTAATAAAATCTGTTATCCACTCCTCATCAACACACCCATCCGAAGTTAATATTCTCTCCCTAAAATTTACGAGATGCGGAGATGTGAAGAGACCTGCCGAATACTTTTGCGAATATATGTTAAAAAGGAGATGAGCCACTGTTCCTTTACCGTTCGTCCCAGAGATATGTATACTCTGAAAATCATCTTGTGGCTTGCCGGTGATTTTTAGAAATTTTTCTATTCTCTCAACGGTCCATACCTTATCTCCAGCATGCAAATTATTCAAAAAATCATCGTAATTTTTTGCAAAGTTTTTCTCGTACGTCATCACCATCCTCTCGACCCCATAATGTATCCCGCCATGAAAGTTGCGACGAATGATAGGAGTAAACCTAAACCTAATACAGAAAAAGGTACATCACCATAAATCCCAAAAAATCCTAGCGATATCAAAAATGATGATACGAAACCGCCTATAGCCACCCCCAAGTACGGATAACTTTTTCTCATAGGATGTTCCGATACATATATTTCTCCCGTAGAACCATCTATAACCAAGTTATATTTTCTTCCTTCATAGATGTAATCTATCTCCCATACTGGAAAAAAAACGAGATACTGCTCTAAGGGTTTGCCTTCCAGTTGAGGAAGATAATATGTTATTGATATCTCTGGTTCCATTACGCGGGCATCTGGTTTAAAATTTGAATCAAAAAGTATGAAACTTCCCGGTGGAATTTCAAGCCGGCGCATTCCCGGAAGCGTGGTTCCTCTCGCAGGTTCAACTATGTATTTTTCTCTACCATCAACTTCTCTCTTGAATAGATAAACGGGAAAATAGAATTTTTCCATTTTTACTATCCTTCCTTTCGCAAGAAGGTCCTTGGCCACCATAGAGGAAGATGCCCATCTGCGATATATACTCAATGCGGTATTTTTATCAATTTTGAATGGAATCACATAATAAAACATCAATCCGCTTTTATCAACATAAAGTAAGGATGAACAGTAATCACACTTTATCATCTTTTTCTTGGGATCTACTTCAAGAGTTGCTCCGCACTTTGGACATTTCATTTGCATAATGAGCCCTAAGCATATTCTCTATTTAAGGGTTATCTTTATATAGTGTGGAGTGATTAATGTGTTCAATGAAAAGAGGGCTATTAATAATATTTGCAATATCGCTTATGCTATTGATTGTGCCAAAAAGTGGTAGAAGTTCACCTGGTAACGAGATATGTGTTTATTCCGATGTGTTTAATGTTGATGCGATAAACGAAGTACACGGTGGATACATTACTTGGGTTTTTAGAGGCGAAATAACCAATATTTTCAGAAAGAATGTTGATGTTTATTTTGGAAATGGTGATGGAAAAATTAACATTAGCGAAGCATCCGCTTATTTCCTGTATATGGAAAGAAAACTTCTTGAGGATGTTGACAAACACTATGGTTATGTAGGAACTTTAAGAATTACCAACTTTGATGCGAATCATGGAAAAATACAGGGAATATTGGCTGATACTTCCGATGTTAAAGGCTTAATTGGTGATGTAAATTCTTCTCAGGAAATAACTATAAAAGGTAGATTTGAAGGGTATCAGATAGGAGAGAGCGTACAGTTCTTAAGAAGAGAGGCTATAATAACTCCTTTGGTGGCATCGGTAAAGGAAAACTACACTATGTACGTTGAAGAATATGGAGATTTATTCACTCTAATTAAGCTAAGCCATACGGAAACCCTACTGCCAGTTGGCACATATTCTTGGAATGCACCTACTCCTCCAACTACATTCAGATTTGTCATAGGAACTCATACGAGGTTTTACGATTCTTTCGCGATTAAACTATCCGAAGAAAAATGGCCTATAAAATCCATAGTGAAAAAAAATGAATTTGTTTTTTATGAAAATCCTCTGGCATTATTCATAATTATGGCTGTACTGTTAAGAGTTGGTGGATATGCCGAGGATTTGGTGTATGCAAAATATCTGTACTGGATAAGACCTCATATGAAAAGTTTTAAATGGAGTTGCCGTATTGCTAAAGGTTTAATAAACCTATTCTACTTCGTTCCAACAGTATTTGTAATTTTTTACATAAATGGATTTATAATAATATTCCTGTCCGCTCTGTATCCCGCTCTAGTTTATATCATACCTACATTACTTTTCTCCAAAAAGGTTATACCACACAAGACCACCATAGATGATGTATATCTGATTTCATCATCCGGAATATTAATAGCTCATGCAACAAGAAGGTTAAAACCGGATGTTGATGAGGATATACTTACATCCATGTTAGTCGCAATACAAAATTTCGTGGAACAAGCGTTTAAGGACGAAAAAGATGTATCCATAAAACATTTAGAGTTCGGCGATAAAAAGATAGCGATAAAAAGAACCGGTGACTTCTATTTGGCGTTGGTGGTAACGGGTGAGTTATACGATGATCTTGAAGCGCGCGCAGAGCAGGTGGTCAGAGAAATAAACGAGAAATATGGAGAGGTTATGAAAAGATGGACGGGCAATGTTGAAGATTTTCGTGGGGTTAAAGAAATTATGGAGAAAATCTGGAGGGAGGAGTCCACGGAGAAATAAGGTTTTTATTTATTCCCAAGGCCTTGAGAACTTTATCCACCACATAGTCCACCATGTCATCTATTTTCTTAGGGTTATGATAGAATGCTGGTGAGGCAGGTACTATTATCCCACCGCATTCGGAAATGGTAAGCAAATTCCTGAGATTTATGGTGCTGAGGGGAGATTCTCTAAAAACCACAATCAATTTTCTCCTTTCTTTAAGTGTGACATTTGCAACTCTTGATATCAGGGTATCTGCTATACCATTGGCTATCTTTCCAACTGTGTTCATACTTGCGGGTATTATTACCATAGCATCAAATATGTAGCTACCGGATGCTGGCGGGGCATCAATTTCATTATCATTATAAACTTTTTCAGCGAAATCTTCAATATTAAAATTTCCAAGTTCGTATTCTATTACCTTCCTTGCACTATCCGAAACTATAACTATTTTTTCTCCTTCAAACACTTCCAAGAATCTTTTCGCATAAATTACGCCCGATGCTCCTGTTATACCTACAACTACCTTCAAGTACCCACTCCCACCTTAGGTTTCTCTTCTCCTTTTCCTATCTCCACTTTCCTTCCTCTCTCGCGATAAGGCGGGATTAACAGTGCAAGTATTATTATTAGCAGTAATATGGTAACCACAACCATCAATCCTATGCCGGATAAATTCCTTATACTTGCCCCTACCACCCAGTCCAAATCACCATCATAAGTAAAAGAGGAACCTATTACTGGTATAGGGTCAGGACCCATCAGAGTAAATATAAATATTATTGCCAAAAGCATTATGAACATAGAAAGGGCCTCACCAACACCAAAGGGAACATCCTCACGGCCGCGAGGATATCTTATAGATAGGTAAATGAACGCCCCAATCAGCATTATTATTATCGTCCACAGAAACATAACATGAACTTTAAGATACAGCACAGCATACAAAACAAGTAGAAAGAAAAATAAAAATGTGTCCATAGGGCATCACGTCCTCGTGCCGTACATCTCCATAAATTCTTCGCACCACTGAATGGTCTCGGGGGTTATGCTCGGCTTTATCTTGGACAATGCCTCAAGCAGATGTGCCATGGTCACTCCGTACTCCTCTCCCTCACCAACATGCTCCAACTCAGCGAGATAAGATTCTAAGTCTTTCGTATCCTTGCCCTTCCTTTCAAGTTCTTTCTTCACCTGCTCTCTTATCGCTATAAGCTTCGCCTCCTCTACAATGGCCGCTATATCCGCTCCACTGTAACCCTCAGTGCGGTGCGCCAGAACTATATAGTCTATGGGTCCCTTCGTCGGAACCCCTTTCAGATGTATTTTGAATATATCTGCCCTAGCCTTAAGGTCGGGCGGAGGTACATAGAATATCTTATCAAATCTACCTGGCCTTAGCAAAGCGGGATCCAGTAACTGAGGTCTATTCGTTGTGGCAACCACTATTACCTTATCCCTCGGTTTCATACCGTCAAGTTCCGTTAAGAGCTGAGACACTGCCCTGCTCACCTCCGGCGTTTTCATACTTTCCTTGGAGGCTATCGCATCAATTTCATCAAAGAAAACTATTGAAGGCGCGTTTTCCCTGGCCCTCGTCATGATATCTCTGATTGCCGCTTCACTCTGACCAACAAGGGAGTTGAGAAGTTCAGGTCCGTTAACTATCTGCATAGGCAGACCCAATTCGTGGCTGGCCGCCCTCATAACATGCGTTTTGCCGCAACCGGGTGGACCGAAAAGCAGTATTCCCTTGGCTGTCTTCAATTTGTATTTCTCAACGAGATCCGGTCTTTTGAGAGGTATCTCTATGTACTCCCTTATCACCCTCTTTATATCTTCAAGACCGCCAACATCTTCCCAAGTAACCACCTGTTTCTTTTCCGCCCTTTGCAACTGGTGCATCTTTCTCTCAAAGTCCATCTTTATTTTCTCGTACTCCTCAATCATGCGAAGAGATATACTGGGCTTTATATTCGGTAAAACTGCCTCAAAGTCAGCCATCGTTATAACCGCTGGCTTTCCCGTTCTCAACGCTCTTTTCATCGCCTGTATTGCGGCTTCTTTCACAAGATTTGCCAAGTCCGCTCCGCTGAATCTTTCCGTGCGCTTCGCTATTTCCGCGAGATCAATATCAGGTGCTATTGGCTTACCCATAAGATGTACCTTGAGTATATCTATTCTTTCTTCATAACTCGGTGGAGGAACATATATCACCTTGTCCATTCTTCCCGGTCTGAGCAAAGCAGGATCAACTAGTTCTGGCTTGTTTGTTGTACCAACAACTATAAGGCCTGTTGATACATCCAAACCATCCAGTTCCGAGAGAATTATCGTGAGTATTCTTGGAGAAACATCATCGGAAGAATACATATCTCTGCGCTTGGCTATGGCATCAATTTCATCAAAGAACAGTATACATGGAGCCCTTTCTTTTGCTGTTGCAAATAGCTCTGCAACACGATTCTCGCTTTCCCCATACCACTTGGACATCAAGTCGCTGCACTTCACACTTATCATCTCAACATTGAGTTCCGTTGCTAGGGCTTTCATCAACAATGTTTTGCCGCAACCGGGCGGACCGAAAAGTAATATTCCCTTCGGTGGTTCTACACCGTACTTTTTAGCCACATCCTTGCGCAATAGAGGTACAACAAGACTCTCTTTTATTTCCTGTTTTACATCCGCAAGACCTCCCACCATTTCCCAAGTTACTCTCTTTCTCTTCATTTCTGCTACTCTTTTACCCACAGCCACTCCACCGGCTTTTGCAGCGAAATATCCGCTGAACTCGTCTTTTATCATCATAGCGGTCAGCGTAGATAGGTACACCGCTGCAAATACTCCCGGAATAAGCAGAAGTCCAAGTAAATCCATATGATTTGTGGCAATCATGGCAGCGGCGGAACTACCACCAATCAGGGCGGCTGCAGCCGAGGAATATTTAAGCCAATCTTTGTAAGAGACATCTACAGATTCCGCTTTTCCCTTCATCATTAAACCAGCAATATAGAAAGCTATTCCCCAGGCGATTATGACTAAAATTGAAGGAATGGCATTACCTAAATTAGCAGCACCTTCTGCAAAAACCCTGTTGTCCAGAGATGCCATGGAAGCGTAGGCCGAGGCGAAATCACCGAGAGTAAAGTTACTTATGGCATCTTTAAGTGGTTGTGTATGCCCTGCAACGAGTGTTTTTGCCCCATCGTGAACAGGTCCGGGAATAAGGCCAAAGACCTCAAAATTTCCCAGTGTGAGAAATAGGAATATATAGAGGGAGCCAACGACACCCACTGTCACTCCGAATGTGACGGTGTAGACTATTCCTGCGCCTATAGGTACAACATACGGTATGCCATAAGGTGCAAGGAAGAGCATCATATATGTCAGAATTCCGTATCTCCAATCGTAGAGGGATGCCCCGAGCAGAGGAAGAGAGGCTATGAGGAAAACGAAACCGAGTTCGGCGGATTGATAGGCGACTTCCGCCGTAACAAACAGAGTTAGGAGTACGAGGGATAACTGCGGATATTTATGGGCTATTAATCCGACTATGGAAGCAAGGAGAATCACCATCCACCATGGATAAAATGGGAGGAAAAATCCTCCGAGAATTCCGGTGAAAAAGAAGGCCACATTTTTTACATATTTGGGCGTCTTTTTCTCTTGTTCTATCCATTTGCTTATTTTTGACAATATTCCCTTTTTCTCCTCTTCCTCTTCAACCGGAACACCAACTTTGGGCTTCTCTTCAGCCTCTTGTATCTCTACGATTCCCTCTTCCTCCATTTTCGCTTTTGGTTTTTTTCTGGGAGGAGTAAAGGTAATTTCTTCCTCTTCCTCCTCAAACTCTTCTATGGGATAAAATCCCCCATAAACGAAGAACGGTTCTTCTTCCGCACTTTCATTGGTATTATATGCCATAGCCAATCACCTCACACGGTTATTCTCTCTCTCAATTTTTCCAACTTCTTTCTCCTTTTTATATCGTACATGACAACCACTACCAGCACAACGGCCATGACAAGATACGAGACTATGAGCGTGAAATACTGTGGCGGAACGCTTCTGGCGTATTGGACAGGTTCGTTGGGACTGTTGAACTCTATGGTGAGGGTGGGATTCTCCTCCAGACTCTCCATGCTGAGGTTATAAATAACAGTTTTCACCATACCGTTGTAGTAAACAGTAACCTTATAAGTTCCGAAATGCAAATAATGTACTTCGCTACTTCCAGTTTCGTTGGGATAGCAGAATCCTGCAAAGTTTGTGTAAGTAACACATTTCCAAGTATCATTTTCTATCACAACTTTTGCACCCGCCACATATCCAGGTATGCTGTAATCAAAGACAGCCACATAGAACCATGCTAATGTTCCTCCTGAAACGAATTCTTTTGCCTCTATTTGATATGAGTAAGTATCGGATATTATGGGATTGAGCCAAGCATCGTAGGCAATCACCTTGAATTTTATATAAACTCCGGGAGAGAGAGGAGGAATCACATAATACCATTTTGTGGATGTTATTTTTGTAAAGGCATCCTTTCCCGTCTGCGATTGATTCGTGCCCATTATCCCTATCTCGTAATCTATGAAAGCATAAGTTATCGGGATACTTTTATTCTTTGATATTATAGTTATGTTAACTTCATCTCCCAGTTTAACCTCGTCCAAGGGAGGATTGAAGTATATATCTATGTTATCATAGAAACTGCTATCAGGAGGCCATGAGTGTCCTGGCTGTACCACATACGAGTACTTCTCTGATATCAATTTTCTCCTATCATCGTTTGGATCATCCCACACCTCTATCCAGAATTCCACCTTCCATCCCGCAGGGTATCCGGGTATATCGTACATTAATTTCGGATGATAGGAGTTTTTTGGAAAGAACTGTATGGCCCCTTCATATGTGCCTGTCTCGTTTTTTATTTTCAGATGCAACAAGGCATATCCTATCTTAACACCGCATTTAGAGGAATCAAGTTCTATATGAACGGGATCGCCAGCCAGCACAGGTTCGCCGTTGATAACATCTGGTTGCATTATTATATCAACACAATCATCAAAATTATGATACGGCCATGCGCCGCCCACTGTGTAGGAATACCACGGCGATATAAGTTTGGTTATGTTTCCGCTGTAATTAAAAGCAGTTATTCTCCAATAAACGGTACTTCCAGGCGGGAAGTACTTGTAGTTGTTTATGATTATATACATCTCAGTATCGCTTATTCTTTTGAATGTCCAGTTTCCAGGATGCTGCTTGGAGCAGGAGGGATTGTCTGTACCGTCCCAGTTATAGGCATAAACTGTAATGTACGCCAACTCAATTTTCTGGTTGTTTTTGGATTTTATGGTTATATTCACATTCTGACCCTTCGCCGGATTTGCATCTCCGTAAGGAGGTATAGGTGGATCGGTAATTATCTCTATATTCTGCTTGAAATCATTTGAAATCCAATCTATTTCTTTCTCCATATGCTTAGCAGTAACTTTGAAAAGGAAAGTTGATATCAGAATTAATGCCAATATAAATACTACCATTTTCCTCATACCGTTATCCTCCTCCTCTCTGCTTCTATCTTCTTCCTCTTTCTGCTGTAAATAACATAGACGACTGGAAGGGCAATTGCGCAGCCCACTATCCCCCCGATAGTGCTCCAAGTGGGGAAGGGCACTACCGCTGCAAAAACCGGGGGTGGTTTAGGTTTGTTAAATATGAATTCTATGGTATTGTTGTTCTTTATTATGGTGTAGTTTTTAGTTTCTTCTATGATTTCATAGCCACTCTGATTATATTTCAAATCGTACATGACGCTCAGATTGTACTCTCCATAAACAACTATTACCTTGTAGGTTTCGTTGAGAGAAAGAAAGTACGGCGTGTACTTCTGCCCGGTAACATTGGGATACGCCAGTCCGAATTCGTTGGTTTGGGTTGTACACCGCCATGTTGCATTCAGGAATGTTACATTAACTCCTTTAACATATCCTCCCGCGGCATAATCGTAAATTCTCACATAGAATATCCCTTTATTTTTGGGGGGCGATAGTGTGACATCCTCAAATTTATACGAGTAATTCGCCGATTGTATTTTATTATCTGCTATATCATATGCTGTTATATAAAACTCAACCTCCACGCCCGGACTCTGTCCAGGGAAAACAACATATCTCTCTGTACTGGATATCTTATTGAATCTTATTTTCCCACGGAGAGTAATGTTGTACCAAGGATCGTACATAGAATAATGCAGATACGCTTCTTCTATGGCTACATGTTCAAATCTGGATTTTATGGTTATGTTCAGCGGTGTTCCGGGCATCAAAGTATCATCAAAAGTTATGTCTGGGTCAAAAAACACTTCTATATTCGCGTCAAACTTACCCGGGTATTTCCATATACCTTCCTCGGAGACCTTTATAGTGTAATTGTTTGATGTTATTTCGTGGTTCCATCTATCCCAAGCGGTGACATTGAACTTAATAACC
>Ga0190313_1001528_pt1 | contig 12395 bp, 12 predicted proteins | sample 4870071011_MG_FD_169989 | JGI IMG/M metagenome (GOLD analysis project Ga0190313, IMG submission 169989) | Hydrothermal vent sediment bacterial communities from Southern Trench, Guaymas Basin, Mexico - 4870-07-10-11_MG | ecosystem: Environmental > Aquatic > Marine > Hydrothermal vents > Sediment ...
TCTTAATGATCTCTAATAGATCTCTTGTAGTCTCTACAAGATCATAGTCTGAAATTATTCCAATAATTCTATTACCTTCTCTAACAGGTAAGTGGCTTATGTTGTATTTGAACATAGTATCGATAACGATCTCAAGGTCTGCATCAGCATCGACTGTTACTAAAGGAGACGTCATAATCTTTTCAACAGGTTCTTCAAAAGGATCTAGTTTTTCAAATATAACAGCTCTAATAATATCCCTCTTTGTAACAATACCTATAGGCTCTTTTTCAGGCGATACAACAATAATGGAGCCTATACCTTCATTTAAGATCTTTTTAGCAGCTTCAGCTATGGGATCACTAATGTATACGTATCTTACCTCACCAGCCATCACATCCCTAGCTTTAAGCATTTCATGCACCTTTTATCTTGCAGCTATTTCAGGGGCTACATGGCCATAATTAATACTTACGAATAATATCTGGCTACCTCTTATGAGTACACGTCCATACTTTGCCTGCGGATTACCACGGCTATCTATTTCTTCACAATCAGCCAATACTACATTCATAGTATTATCAACTAATTCGAGTACACCAATATACTCAGTACCATCCTTTAACTTTACAAGGACGATTTGATTAATTGCACTTCTCAGATATTTTAATGGAGTAGCTATTTTCTGGGAACCCCCCGTTCTTACTGAAGCCAAGATCTACACCTCAAACTTACAACCATGAATAGCTTTTACGCCTTTCCCATGTTATAGGTTTTACCCCCCATATGCTATATTTAAGTATTTATTCCAGTACAAAATTATTTCCAAATAACTAGGAAACAATCATATCTATTACAGCCAAGAAACCTTATATCATGATTGTTTTCAATAATAATACTTTCTATATATCTCAATTTATCTTTCCAGCCATGTTTAATAAAGGATAGTACTATATATCCATCGCATTTAATGAGCTTTAATATTTCATTAAGAAACTTCTTCCTATAATTTATTGGAACATTATCCCATACAGTAAAGGAGTATAAGGAGTCAGCTATAGAACTTCTAAGGCCAATAAATTCCCCCAAACCAATAAATCCTATTACTCTAGGATCATGATGGAACTTTCTCATAGCAATAGTGAGCATGGAATAACTAGGCTCTATACATATGTATTTATCAAAACTGTAGCCATTAGAGACCATATATTCATAAAGTAAGCCAGTCCCGCATCCTACATCTATAACTACTCCCCTAGAGACAAAGCCTTTCTCAAATACATAGCTATATTTACTATACTGCTCATCCCGATAAAGTTCATCATATCCCTTGGCTGTAATATTATATAGTTCTACTGTATTATGATAAGAACTCAAGGATGCTCTTACCCTTACCTTCCTCAATACTCTTTTTCTTCATACTCCATAGCTTAAGTATATTAATCTCCTTCTTTTTAAGACCTAGTCTCTCAAGAGCTTCATCAGCTGATGCTGTAAATTTAGGAGCAACAAGTATGCCTCTAGGCTTAACTCCGTATTTCCTCCTATACGCTTCAACATACCTATGAAGTTGATGAACTGCTTCACGAGTCGCAGTCACTCTTTTTATCTCAACTATGACTGGTCTACCATCGCGATCATATCCGAACAAATCAATACTTCCAATATCGAGTTTCTTTTCCTTTTCAGTAAATCTCATACCGTCTTCAATGATCTCTGGATGCTTATATAACACGTCCCTGATTTCAAGCTCATCAAGATACATAACAAATTTTCCAGTATCAACAAGTTTACCATAGCCAATAAACTTTATTGAATCAAGTAATACCTTAACTGTTTCTTGAGACTTTTTCCTAAAAGCAATAATTTCAATGCCATGATCCGTATGCTGAACCCTAATATAGCTTGTATCAGGTTGCCAATTAACTGGTTTATAGCCTATAGGTCTATGTATAAGAAAGGCTCCGTCTTGTTTAATAATAATTATTCTTTCACCTTCCTTAAGCTTAGATTCACCACGTCCCTTATAATAAACTTCGCATTTGCCAATGATTATAATCGACATTTGTTTTGCAATAGCTCTCCTTAGTTCTTCAACAATCTCCTTAAGATTGTTCGGCTTACTAATTATTTTGAATTCCATGTAATCAGCCATACTCCTTTAATAGCCAAGTATCATATTTTACTAGTCAGATATATATTGATTATAGGAATATACTCTTGTCTAGAGATAACAGTGGAGGACTGATCATATTAAAGCCTAAGATAAAGTTCATTGGATTCGATAGCATGGGCACACGTAGTATGGCTACAGTAGTCTATACTAGTTCTTATAAGATATTTATAGATCCTGGGGTAAGTTATGCCCCAAGAAGATATGGATTACCGCCCCATGAGATTGAGCTTGAGAGATTCAATAAGCATTTAGAGATGATCCATGATGAGATCATCGATTCAGATATAATCATAATATCACATTATCATAGAGACCATTATTTGTATAGAGAGGGCGAAGAGGACTATTATAGAGGTAAAATAGTCTATTTGAAACATCCTACTGAAAACATTAATCATAGTCAAAGAATTAGAGCATATATCTTACTTAACAAAATGGGTGTCAAGGATTTAGTTAAAGAATTAAAAATAGCAGATGGTTTATCCTATAATATTGATAAAAATCTTAAGATAGTATTCTCTAATCCAGTCCCCCATGGAGAAGATGGTACACCACTAGGATATGTTATAATGACATTAATTGAAGCAGATGGATTTAGAATAGCTCATGCAAGCGATGTCCAAGGTCCTATTTGTCGAAAAGCATTAGACAAGATTATTTCATGGAAACCTAATATATTAGTTATGTCGGGTCCTCCAACATATTTTGAAGGTTATAGGATCAAAGGTGAAGTTATTGACAATGCTATTGAGAATTTATTAAAGATTATGGAAATAGAGGAGCTGGACACTATCATACTTGATCATCACTTATTACGTGATCTAAATTTTAGAAAAAGGCTTAGTAGAGTATACGTTGAGGCATTAATATATGGTAAAAACGTATTGACAGCTGCTGAATATATGGGTATGGAAATTAATCAATTAGAGGCTAAGAGGAAGGAACTATGGAGAGGAAGCCATTAATTGTAATAGAACATTTAGAGCCAGAATTATCTCCGTGGATTCTATTAGAATACAGGCATGCATCGAAACTTGCTGGTAAAGATCATATAATGTATAGTAATGTTCCATTAAGATACCATAATATATTGTCTCTATATGGTAGAGTCTCTGAACACAGTATATTAGATATATTTGATCATAGCCGTTTATTAATACTTGATCCGAAAGCTGATAAACCACTTGCCAAAGATGATCTTGAAAATATTGATGCCGTAGTCGTAGGCGGAATACTTGGAGACCATCCTCCTAAGGGAAGAACATACAAGCTTTTATCAAGTAGGGCTAAAGATTCGCTAAAGCGGAATATTGGAAAGGGCCAATATAGCATTGATGGGGCTATTTATGTAGTCTTAGAAGTTTTTAGAAGAGGTTGTCTTGAATGTATTGAATATATAGATGGCATAGAACTTAGTAAAAGGATAGGCAATGAAGAGATCAAAATATTTCTACCGTTTAGATACCCTATAGTGAATAATAGGCCTTTACTTGCTCCCGGTCTAAAGGAATATCTTTTAGAAGGCTCATTACCTGATTTCATTATTGAAGAAATAAGTAATAAAGGGTTATCCAAGTAGATCATATAGTATAAGAACTAATGCAATCCATGTAATATAGAATGTTAGTAGGCCGCGAAGAAGTAAAAGGAAGAGACCTTCTGCATTGAATTTCTTACCTACATAATATATTGATATAGAATATACAATAGCTGCGAGAATCCATATTGTTGTAGTTACATCATACACTATGGTAATTCCTAGTCTATAGACTATATAGGCTATAAAACCATATATAAGGCCCATTATGAATCTAGTTATAACTATTCTATCTTCAATATTTGCTTTTTTCCAAAAAGATCTTATGTCCAAAATTCTTCCCCACAGTTCTTGAAATATATTGTTAATAGTATATTTTAAGGTTTAAAGAATATATTGATCACTAAGGGGTACAGTATCTATGAAACGCAAAAAGTCAATGACTGTGTTTGACATTATTGCATGGACCAATGAAAACAGGGAGTTAATAATCGGTTCACGAATCAATAATATCTATTATGCAGGAGGTTATTGGGCGTTAAAAATTCTTACAAAGGATGGTAAAAAATTTCTTAAAATAGAGCCTGGTAAGAGAATTCATTTAAGCTTATATGAACCATATAGAAAGTCTATAGACAAATTTACAGCATTTTTGCGAAAACATGTACGTGGCGGAATCATTAAGAATCTTAAATATCCGAGCTTTGAAAGAATAGTCTTCATAGACATTGATAAGTCCGGTAAAAAATATAGATTGATCGCTGAAATATTGCCTAGAGGATTCGTTATCCTGACGTTGAATGATACTATATTGTATGCAAATAAATTTGCAGAGTTAAGGGATCGGGTTGTAAAGCCTAGACACATATATCAGATGCCGCCAAGCGGGATTAATCCTTTGATTACAGAAATAGGTGGGCTAGAGAAATTAATGCATAGAGGAAAGGATCTTGTTAGAGGAATAATTTATGGATGGAATCTACCTGGTGAAATAGCCGAAGAGATCCTATATAGGGCGGGCTTATATGAAGTTAAAACCATTAAGCCACAAGCTATTAATAGAGATGACTTAGAGGTATTAAAGGATGAATTAATTAAATTGTATAAAGAATCTTTACATGGTAAAGGATACTTAATTAAGTATGGTGATTTATATGTTAGTTTCACACCCTATTATCCCAGAATATATAGTGAACTACATGAAATGAATATTATTGAAACTCCAAAGTTCAATAATGCAGTTGATACATTCTTTAGTACACTTGAAAAAGAAGAGATTAAGAAGTATGAGGAAAAGAGTATTGAGGCTGAAATTGCTAGGATCAAAAAGAGCATTGAAGAGCAAGAGAAAATCGTTAATAGATATCGTGAATTGTCACGTAGGTATAATGAAGTTGCCACATTGATAGCAACTAATTATGAATATGTATCAGAGATTCTAGAGTGCGTGAATAAAGTTAGAAAGGAAATAAGTTGGGAACAAGTTAAGAAGCATTGTAATAAAGTATATGATTATGATGCAAGCCGTGGAACAGTAACTATTCTATTAGATGGCAAAGAAATAGTTCTCGACGTAAGATCGGGTGTTGATGGAAACATTATGAACTTCTATAGATTAGCAGGTGAATATAGGGCTAAAGCTGATAGAGCCTTAAAATCTATTAAGGAACTTAGAGAGAAGCTGAAGCAGATTTCAGAAAAAGCAATTGTTATTTCAAGACGGGTTGAGGCAGGGATAAAGCCTAGGCTATGGTATGAACGATTCCATTGGCTAATTACTAGTGAAGGCTTACTAGTAATTGCTGGTAGAGATGCTAATCAGAATGAAGCTATTGTGAGGAGGTATCTTGATAAAAAAGATGTATTTTTACACGCGGATATTCATGGAGCCCCTGCAACAGTTATAAAAACACGGGGTAAAATTCCTGGAGAGAAAAGTATACATGAGGCATCCGTTATAGCTGCATGTTATTCTAGGGCATGGAAGCTTGGTTTCGGAGAAATTGATGTATATTGGGTCCGGGGTGAACAAGTCTCAAAGAAGCCGCCCAGTGGAGAATATTTAGGTAAGGGAGCATTTATGATCTATGGTAAAAAGAATTATATTAGGCATGTAAAACTTGAATTAGCTATTGGAATAGAAGAGGTGTATGATGAGATTTATGGAAGGTATCAAAGAGTTATTGTTGGCCCTAATGAATTAATTAAAGATAGAGCTATCGCCTATACCCTGATCGTTCCTGGAAGACTTACACCTAGCAAAGCTGCAAAAAGGATCCTTGACTTAATAAATAAGATCACTAATACTGGTCTCATGATCAAAGTCGAGGAGATCGTGGAACGTTTACCTGGTCCACTAGACATTATTGGTGTTGAAAAAGGTGTTAAGCAAGGTTAGTACATTTCTCACCCTTTAAATTTATTTATGAATTAAACGATAAAGGTTTAAACTAGTTGTACTAGTTGTTATCATAAGCCTAGTAAACAGGGGTGTACTAGCATGACTAGTAGAAATATATTTATAGAAACAATAAGAGTTCAGCCTGTTGAGGAAATGATCGTAGAACTCGTTGAAAGGAAAGGTTTAGGGCATCCAGACTATATAGCTGATTCAGCAGCTGAAGCTGCAAGCAAGGCTTTATGCCAGTACTATATTAAAGAGTATGGAATGATCCTCCACCATAATCTTGATAAAGTTCTTCTTGTTGGTGGACAAGCAAGTCCCATATTTGGCGGTGGAGAAGTTATTCAGCCCATTTATATTCTTGTATCGGGCCGTGCTACTACAGAAGTTATACGTAATGGCCGTATAGAGCCTATTCCTGTAGGTACTATAGTTGTTAAGGCTGTTAAGGATTGGATCCGCCGTAACTTCAGATTTTTGGATCCGGATTCCCATGTAGTTGTTGATTATCGTATTGGAAAGGGATCGGTTGATCTTGTTGAAGTATTTAAAGCCCGGGCAAAGGCTCCACTAGCTAATGATACTAGTATAGGAGTAGGATATGCTCCACTTTCAACTCTCGAGAAGCTTGTTTTTCAGACTGAGCGCATGCTTAATTCTAAAGAATTTAAAGAAAAACTTCCAGCCGTTGGCGAAGATATTAAAGTTATGGGTCTAAGAAAGGATAAGTCTATTGAGCTAACTATAGCGGCTGCAATGATTTCTAGTCAGTTACATGATGTTGATGAATATGTTAATGTAAAAGAAGAGGTACGGGAAAGAATTCTTGATCTTGCTTCTAAAATAGCTTCTGATTATGATGTACGTGTATATATTAACACAGCGGACATGGTTGAAAAAGGCATTGTATACATTACTGTTACTGGTACATCAGCTGAGCATGGAGATGATGGGGCAACAGGTAGAGGTAATAGGGTTAATGGATTAATAACTCCCATGAGGCCTATGAGTCTTGAAGCAACTGCTGGAAAGAACCCTGTAAACCATGTCGGTAAGATCTATAATGTAGCTGCCTCTCTCATTGCAAGGAAGATATATGAGCAAGTTAAGGGAGTTAGAGAAGTCTATGTTGAGTTATTGAGCCAGATCGGAAGACCTATAGATGATCCACTTGTTGCTAATGTAAAGATTCTTCCAGAGACAAAAGAACTACCACAACACATTGTATCCGAGATAGAGGTTATTGTAGATGAAGAACTAAAGAATATAACTAAAATAACGGACATGGTTTTGAAAGAAGAAGTCATTCTGTACTAGTTGGTGACATTCTTTTTAAAGCTCCACTAATATCAACGCCTAATTTCTTTTTACGTTCTCTACGATAATCCTCTATTAACTTTATAATTCTAGTAAACTCGTCTTCTTCAAGTTTTTTCTCTACTTCTCGCCATTTCTGAACAATCGCGTCTTCAATACTTTTATCTACATATACTCTATCTCCAATAATGTAGTGTTCATAATTATTTAGACTAATAATGGGTACCTTACCATCAAGATACCCATCAATGCTTCTTGATACAATAGCAATTCTATTTTTAAATAAGTAATCTACTGTTTCGACCTTATATGTTGACAGATCCTCAACAAATATAGCTTTGATAGACTTCTCATTAAACAATAAGTTTTTAATAACCATAGTAGTCAAGCTAGGTACTACTGGAATATATCTCATGTCTTTATCAATTATACTATTTATTATACTTATTAATTCATACTTTTCCTTAGCCAACCTTTCTATTTCATTTCTTAACTTCTTTATTTCCTCTTGTAAATTCTTATTCTCATTAACAATAATTTCAATAAATCTTTTGGTCTCCTGATCGGGTTTATGAGAGTGTTTTATTACTCTTAATTCGGTTTCTAATTCTTCTATTCTTGATACAAGATCAGTTATTCTATGCTGCAACTTTAACTTTTCAGCTTCAAGATGCTTAATTCTCTTCTGTAATCTAGCAATGACTTCTTCATCAACTCTTAATTGCTCATATATATCGGTTTTCTCTTGTTTAGTCTCCCTAATGTCTTTAGCTTCATGAAGTTCTTTTTCAATTAATTTATTAACTTCGCTTTCTAACGCTTCAGCTAATGTTTTACCCTTTATGATCGCGGCTTTTATTCTTTCAAGATCTACTGGAATATCTATCCTATCTAATTCAGACTCAAGTTGTCTAAACTTGTCTTGATACGATAAATATGCTTTATAGGCAGCAGCCAGTGCATCCCTTTCATGCGCATCATCGATCTCTATCCAAGGAAAAATCTTCTTAATAGAGTATATAAGTAGATTCTTCTCATCATTAGTTAGATCGCGGGAGGGAGTATATACATTCACGTGAAGTGTTGCAGCTAATTTCTTTACAGCTTCAGGAGGTGATGCTACATCTGTTGCTATGAGCACTGGGTTGCCTATTGAGCGTATCATATTTATTATATCAGATCGATCAATATTTTTAGAGCTATGGAGAAACAATGGTGTTCCATTCAAATCTATGACAGCTATTCCCGTACACATTCCCGGATCTAATCCAATGATAACGGGTTTTAGTGATTTACCGCCTACTCCCGAACTTGCCACAGCTGTTATACGGGATGTATATATAGGCTTTATCTCAACTCTAACGGTCTTTGTATTAACAGGTTTTATAAGCCCATACAATTTCGTCCTTGGAGCATATACGATAAATATGCTTCTTTCAAGGCCCCCTTCAGATTTTTTAAATACAAGATCGTAGTCCAGCCTATTCCTATCCAGAATAGACTTTATTTCCCGAGTCATGCGTAAAATACCAGCTCTAATGCTTCTAATATATCTATTATAGCTCATTCCCCCTCTACTTAAGCTCCTACCCTTTGAAACTATGATCTTTGTCTTTTCTTCCAAAAACTTTATTCTGTATCCATAGCCTTTAGATGCAGCATATGCTGATATATAGGCAGTTTTTAATGGAGATGGCTTTCCATGAATACTCAAACCAAGGTTTCTAGCAACAGCTTTAATATTGATGGCTTGAGGGCCCCAGCCAGTTACCTGTATAAGTTCAATATCGGATGGTAAGAGACTCATTAGTTTTAATAACTTTTTCTCATCAGGAGCAAGTTCAAATATATTATCTATAGCTATTATTGACGGCCTATGCTCCCATACTAGTCTAATGAGTCTAGAAAGAGAGACATCTCCATATTCATTAACTATTTTTCCATTCTTTAAGAAAATAACAGCATAATGTGGTTGTTTAGTAGATAAACTACTTTTCCCTGGTAGAATATCAACTCCCATTACAAGTTTATCATTAGACTGTTTCAAGTTCTCCCTTGACATACTTTAAAGCCCTATTAGTATCAAGTACGACTCTATAATTCTTTTTGAAAAACCTAACTATATACTCTATGTCTCTTCTAAGAAGCTTTTCTGCACTAGGATGTAGTTTCTCAACGTACTGCGGCCAATCAATTATATACGGCTTACCTGAATCCTTATCAACTAATACATTGTACTCGCTAAGATCTCCGTGTACTATTCCTATATCAATAAATGCTTTTCTTAAAGTGTCAAGTATGATTGTAGCTGTTTCATAAGGATCTGGTAAGTCCGGCTTCTTATATAACTCTATACCATTGATATAACCAATAACTACTGAATGCCTATTATACGCTAAAGGTTTCGGAACACTGCCACCAACCAAGTATATTTCATGTAAAGCCTTATATTCTCTTTCAGCTGCTATCTTAGATTGCCTATACCAGTCATATTTTGGATTATCAGCAAATGATCTAACTCTTCTTGTCGATCTAAAACTTGTTCTACCTATACGTAGAAACTTTATAATAACATTAATATTGCCAGGAGCCAAAGCCTTAAATAATTCGCTTTCCTTACCCACGGCAATTCTATCTCCCAACGCGACAACTATATCACGATCAACAAAGTATTTTAAAGCAAGCATGTCAAGGCCCAAATACGTTAGTCTATAACCCTTATACATCATGTACTGTCTCTTTACAAGTTTTAAACGATGAAGTTTCGAAAGAGATAGCTCAAGTTTAGTTTCAGGAATCCTTGTATATCTCTCAATAACTTCCAAAGGTACATACTCATAGCTAGCCATACCCTTCTCAATAGCATTTAAGACCCTGAAATCTCTATTTGTTAATTGCCTATATATGATGCCTATTTTAACCAGACTAAGCACCCATTTCTAAAGTAAGTGTATTTATGCTTAAATATTATGCTTATGAAGATCATGGTTGGTGGTTTATAAACCCTTTAAAAACTTTTCTATAGAGAATAATTAGAAAGATTAGCGAAATCCTTAAAAAGTCTAACATTATTTGCTAAAAGTACTTATAATAGTATTTATATTTCTAAAAAATCTTAAAATATAAACGGTGCAATATATGAGTTTGAAAAACATTAGTACTAGTAAGGAGGGAATATATGAAGAAAACGGTGTTTTAATAGTTAAAGGAATCGAATATATAAATAGAATAGCTTCTGCATTAGCCTCAAGAACTAGACTTGAGATATTAAAACTCGTTAAAAGAAAAAAAGAACTTGATATAGGAGAAATAGCGGATTACATTGATCAAAGTAGGGCTAATGCCAGTGCACAGATTAAGAGATTAGAAGATGTAAGGTTAATCAGGACTTCTTATAAACCAGGCCAGAGAGGAGTTAAAAAGATTTGTTGGACAAATATTAGAGAGATTAGAATTATTCTTGAATAAATATTATCCTCTAGCCAATAATACTGGATTATTACTTGGGAATCATATAGTTCATGGTTATACCCGGCTAATACAGGCTTATCTGTCTTATAAACCATCTAACGACTACATATTCTTAGGAGAAAATAATTATGTCATTGACATTAAAGGGTGATATCATTAATGAGTATCTTTAGTATCGTACTAATCAGCGTTTACATAGGCTTATCACTATTACCCATTATATACAACCATATAATGACCAGAGGTAGTGTAGCTAAGGAGTACGATGCAAAGAGTGTTTTAAATAAGCCAAGTAAGAATAATACTCCATCATTTCTTGGTAATAATAGGAGTTTAATTGTTTTCCTAAATAATTTGAGCGATGATCAAATAAATTATATCCTTAATCAATTAAAGAATTTTGGTTCTATAAAAGATCAATTTCATAAGGGGGAACAGGATTAAAATGCCCCCCTTAATTTAGCATTATATGATTTGAGGAGTCCGCTTCTTAATATATCCCTATTCCTTGATAGATTTTTCTTAGGTGAATCATTTGCCCAGTCGTTTAAGAAGAGTTTGGGGACATGGGTTTTTAGCTGCTATTGCTGGGATAGAAATTACTAATATTGTTGTATTTACAAAACTTGGGGCTGTATATGGAGTATTAGGATTCCTTTTGACAGTAATTTTTGTACTTCCTATAGCATATTTACAGCAATTAGTCATTATACCTCGCAAGATATATGGTAGAAGTCTTCTGGACGAACTATATCTAACTTCTCAGAGAAACTATAAGTTGTATTTGTATACAATATATCTTTCAAGTATCTTGACGCTTATAATAAACATTATAGGTATATCAATTATTTTCTCAATTATAATAGGTTCTAAATGGATCTATTATGGATTATTATTTATTGTCCTAATTTGGATACTTGATAGCATGTGGAAAAGCAAGAAAATAGATAAATTTTTCCTGATCTTGTCAATGGTTTTAATGATCTACATCGTACTATTTATTTTTGAACTCCCGATTCTTAAGACAATCAGCTTAGAAGGACTTGGTGAGAAACTTAGTTATATAGACCTACTAGCCTTATGGGGAGCTGCAGCAGCTCCATATTCATTAATCATACAGGATCTTGGAGATGAAGACTATACTAGTATATATGCTGGGACATTATCCTCAATATTTATAGGTATATCAATAGCTTTTGTAGCATATGCTTCCATGTATCCTCTTTCAAGATTTAACATAGTGCATACGCTTATACCATTTTATAGGTTCAGTGGATACATTGTCCCTATATATGCATTAGGTGTCTTTGGAAGTGTTGTATTAGCTTCAATATCTATAGTACTTACATTAAAGATCATTTTTAGGAGACTTAGAGCTAAGATAATATCAGACACTGATCTCATAGAACATCTATTACTAGCTCTAATAATATCAACAATACCTCTAATTATATTCTTCAAGGTAAATGATCTAATGCTTTACACGGAGGCTATAATATATGGATCTATGA
>Ga0190313_1001529_pt1 | contig 12391 bp, 21 predicted proteins | sample 4870071011_MG_FD_169989 | JGI IMG/M metagenome (GOLD analysis project Ga0190313, IMG submission 169989) | Hydrothermal vent sediment bacterial communities from Southern Trench, Guaymas Basin, Mexico - 4870-07-10-11_MG | ecosystem: Environmental > Aquatic > Marine > Hydrothermal vents > Sediment ...
AATTATATCTGCTATATTGATTTCTTCACTAACATTTATTTCAACTTTTGGTATTTCAGCCCATACGCTATCATAGATGTTGATTGTATCTTCAACATAGATGGTATACTTCTCAATGAGCAAATATGATATTTCATCACTAACGGTTATGGTATCCTCAACTGGGATCTCAACAATCTCACGTTCAATAAGTGTAGCACTAGCTTCATCATAGACCTCTATGGTATCCTCCAATGGTATTTCAATTATTTCTTTAGTAACATAGGTTACTACAACTTCATCTGTTATATTGATCTCGTCTCCAACTGTTACTACTCCAGCCCTAATCTTCTTGTATGCTACCCAGTCAATAAGAACCTCATCTACACCATTATACTCCCTAACCTCAATATATGTCTTTGTCTCGGCAGTCTCCTCAGGTTGTAGATCAAGTTCTGCAAGCTTATTCTTATCCCTATCATAAACTATGGCTTTCCTATCAACTCTATCAACAACTAGTATTATACATTTATCTGGGTTTGCAAAGCTTACTTCTCTTCCAGAAATGTTGTCACGTATTGCTAGTGTATTGTAGTCTATACGTTTAAGGGTTACACTAACATATTCTCCAGTACCATACTCAGGCTTATAGTGTAGTTCAACCCATGCAATACCGACAAGTGTTGTATCTATGAAATCAATTTTCATAGCCAAAGCTACTCTGTCAGATCTATCATTATCCTCTCTCTTAACATATCCATATTCATCTGCTGGAGGCTCAAAGTATATTATATTGAGATATGTGTCAATAACTGCATATTCATGTCCAGCATTAGCGAAATCATCTAGTTCTGCCTCTTCTCTGAATAGCCACCATCCATCCCATCCCTCTAGTGGTCTCCAAGGATCTTCATCTGGCTCTACCATACAATACTCTTTCTTTATAAGCTCTACAACAATCTCATCATAGATCTCTACGACATCCTCAATAAATATACCTACACCATATTTGATCTCTACACTATCATATGCTTCAGCAATATCAATAACCTCATAGTGATATGTTGGTGGTGGAGCCTGTGTAGTACATGTTACCTCATCATAGACCTCAATGGTATCCTCAATATAGACCCCGTATTTTGTCTCAATCCCTATTTCAACATAATCGCTTACATTTATTTCATCTGTGAATGATAGCTCTGGGCGTGGTATAAGCTCTACAGTAACAGTATCAGTTACACCTATGGTATCGCTTATTCCACCTCCCATTCTTGGTGGAAGCCCTACTTTTCTCCATGCAATATAGCTTTGTAAGTATCTTAGAAATAGTGATACAAATAGATAGACTATGTATGATACGAAGAATACACCAGTATAGCCTACGAGATACTCTATTGGATTAAATGGCGATCCATGTTTTTCAATTCTCTTAAGAACCCTACCCCATAAACGTTTAGCTATTGGTGTTGAAACCATAGCACCAGCTAGATCTGGATACACGCTACTGATCCATTCCTTGAACCAATCAACAAAACCAAGAACACCTTGAACAGTTGATTGAAGCTTACCAATTATATCAACTCCAGTAAGATCAGTAAGTAATGTTCTCAAGTATTCTATACCGCTAGAGACTAGTGAGCTAGCAAAAGACACTATACCACTTACAACACCGATAACTTGATTAATAGCCCATGAAATAGCATTCTGTAGGAAATCAAATGCCTTAGAAACAGTATTTGATAGAGACTCATAAATTGATTTTGCTATTTCTTCAATTGTAATTGGTTTTTCTTCAAACACATAACCATGTGATTCACTAGCAGTAACAGTTACAACATTTTCATCATATTCAACACATACCTTATCATATAGGTTAAAATTACAGTATGATGGTGATACTTCACCATAGGTAACATTCTCTATATAATATACAATATTGCCCTCGTTTGTTATCTCTATCTTACCATTATATTCACCCTGCTCAAGTTCTATTTCACGTACAATACATGGTTCTGGTCTTGGATGTTCAAAGCCAAGAATCTTTATTTTTGTTGATTCACTAACAGTCATCTTGAACTTTATGTACCCTACTCCACCGACACATAGCCGTGCCACTACTATCACCATCTAGGTTAGAATTATATTTATAAATTGTAATAAGAGTTATCTGGGTGAGCTAATTTTGTCTAATCCACTAGAAGAGGTATGGAAACGGATCTTTAACCCGTTTGATTTCAAAAGCATTGAAGGGAAGATGTATAGGTATGTGGTTCTTGGTACAAAGCATCCTCTAGACTCAATTATACTAAGAATTGGTAACAGTAATCAGTTCATTAAACTGCTAAAACTCGGTCTAAAGAACTATGGTTACGTAGGTATAAGCATAGGATGGTTTATTAATGAGATACTACCATATCGTATTGATAGAATATTCTTTGATTGCGAAAGATTACAGACTGCAGTAAATATTCTTATTTATCTTGAGAAAGAATATGATCTAAAACCACTTATCATCTATACTGGTGGTAAAGGCTACCATCTAGTATATTTCGTTAAGTTCATAAGACATGTATATCCACAGCTATACTATCGGCTCATGAAAATGCGTTGTGAAGTATGGGAGTACTGTAGGAAAACAAAAAGTTATGGTGTTGATCTCTATTATGGTCTTGGAGAAATAACATACCATGTTGTACCATATATATTCAGAACTAGACCACCAAGATACGGTGTTGGCAGAGAATCATGTATCTGTGATTATGAGTTTCATTGTCTACCACCAGATAAGGCTATAGAATATATTGATAAGGCTATAAAGCATTGTATAAAGCCTACATAAGGCGATATACATGATTGTTCTTAATCCATACCTAGCTAAGGTACTAGATCTTATTTTTAATCCACTAGGAGGCATGGTGGGAGACAAATTCAGGTACATTATTGTAGGTAGCAAAATACCACATGACGATTATACGGTAAAGATAAAGAAAACAAGGGATTTCATTGACTTATTTAGGAGATACTATGGTAAGGCAATATTGAGGATCTCAACAAACATATTTATGCATGATATATATCCTGTTGATTGTGATCGCATATTCTTTGATGTAGATGATCAAGACTGTGTATATAAGATTATTGACTACATGTATAAAGAGTATAACATGCTTCCATTGATAATAAAGAGTCCTAGTAAAGGCTATCATCTTGTCTACTTTATTGAACTTGGATGGATACAAAGTAACGAGTATGCCAGATTCATTTCAAAGATAATTCTCGATCTATATGATAAGGCTAACGAATGTGTTGATTTATACTATACAATGTGTAGTCATGGATTCCATGTAGTACCATATTGTCGTGATGAAATAGATGGTAAATTCACATGCATATGTGATCTAGACTTGAAGTGTATTGACCCTAAGAGAGGATTGAAAATGATTGATAATGCATTGAATCACATTTTTGAAGTTAAGACACCTTGGCTTGAACCAAAGAAACAAATATAATTACCTATATTTTCTCCTATAATATTCTTGTCTTCTATAAAATATTGCTTGTACAATTTGTTGAAATGACACACCACCTAGTGCCCCTACGAGAACGCCTATCGTCATTGCGATCGTATTATCAATTCCCATATCTGCTAAATGGATCCCGTAGTCTGTTAGTTTCCATATTGCAAATATGGAAACTATTGAGTGAAGGACAATGCGTATGATACGCTCATAAAACCTGTACTTTTCCTCGCTCAAGCTATCACCATACTATAGGTTATTATGATTATGTTTTATTTTTTATGGTCTGCCAAGATTATAATGTTTCCTAATCATTTCTATGGCATGCTCAAGAATATTTATTACTTCCATAATTCTATCCAGATCATATTGCTTATCTAGACTACTTGATTCACAACACACACCATACGTTATTAAACCATCTGGATAAATCTCATAGAATTCATCACACTCACAACAATAAGGGAATATCTCACATAATTTCTTTGGTTGATCTTTACCATATCTTACCATAATATGTATTGATTCAAACTTCATATCTAATCACCTTCTGATACAATAAACTCTTTTTGTCTTTCTTCCATGTCTACATAGCTTAACTTTCATATTCATCTACCTTATGATCCCCGCTTTCATTAAGTCATAGTATAATGCCATGTTCTCTATTTTCCTTTCACAACGTAGAAGGATCCCGTTCTTTGTTGTACTTATTAGGTATGGTTCAAAACCGTAAGTTATCAATGTATCAATTATTTTCTGGAATTCATCTAAGCTAAGAGCATATGGGTATTTGACTGGTATTATTATATTGTATGAATTCTTGTATTTACGTATCCTTATCTTCTTTTTGAACTTGTTTTTTATAACCTCCATTACCTTTGTTTCCACGAATTCTCTTATTTCCTTCTCTATTTGTGTCTCAAATTCCTTTATCTCCTTTTCCTCTACCTCAACTTCATCCATATCAATAAAATCTATGTCATTATTCTTCTCAATTCTTTCAACCATAATACTACACCAAGTATAGAATATGTATATATGTGAATATATGTGTGTTGTAGAAGAGATTATGTAAAAAATATTTAGGTTTAATACATTGTTAAGCTACACTATTCACCTAAAGAATCTCATAAGCCAGCCGAAAAACGGTAACCTAGCTCCCCATCTATAGATGGCATATCCGATTCCGCCGACCACACCAAGGACGATCAGTACCTGAGCTATCACGGGGGCATAGGTGCTTATGGCATCACTAAAGGCTGTTACTATGGCTGTCAGACTGTTTACAACCGCACTAATTAGGGCTCCAAGGTCTATGACTGGGGTGCTCATATCTCACTTTACCTCCATTACCTTTCTCATGGTATAGTATATATAGATGTATGTTATAAGAGTTACGTGTAGATATGATGTGGTGAACACCTATGTTTCAATCCAATCCATCACAACCATTACCTGATTCTGAGAAGTATCGTAAGTTAATCAAATATATAAGGCGTAGACTTATATACATTATGAAAGCTATAGCGGACATGCTTACTAGACGTGGAATACGAGCATACTATGTATATGAGAAATCGGAATCACTACCATTTGTACTAGTACCACTTGAATCAATTCTTAATGCTATAATAAGGAATGTTCCAGCAGACATACGTCCAGCTCTTAGAGTAGATTATATTACAACAAAGTTTAGAGGTAGGGATATTGGTGCGATAATAATATATACATCAATAGATGAATTGATAACTGAGATGAGAAAACATGAACGAGCAAAAGAACAATCAAAATAATGTTCAGATTCAAGCTAAACAACCATTAGAGAAACATCTTGATTTCAATATATTAAGAGAATATTGTGCTAAATTACCTGTATCACAAAAGATACAATTAATTATAGAACTTATATCAAGTCTTAATGAGCATGAAAGAATTGTTATCAAGAGTGCATTATTCCCAGAAAAAACACTATCTGTCAAAGACCTTACGTTAAACGATATATATACAATACTTAGAGTTGTCAGCCACCTAAGAGCCTATGTTGAAAAGATCACTAGAGAAGCCCAGAGAATGGCTACATTATTATCTAGATACGGTGTTGGTGGCAAACCATCTGGTAAGGGATTGCAGTCTCTTATGGAAGCAATAGTGTATGATGCTCTATCTAGAGCTAAAGCAAAGATGTCAAATATACCAAACATACCATCCGAGGAAGAACTTGAGGAAGAACTTGAGATAGGTGAAGAAGAAAAGGATATTCTAGTATCGGAGGCGTTAAAAAAGATTAAATCAATTAAAAAATAAAACCATTTTTTACTTATGTTAGACTCCTCCAGCTCCTCCACCAGCACCACTAACTTCACTTGACTCCTCATGTGTAGCAGGTATTAATCCAATCTCTGCCTGCTGTATTGCATTAACTATTGCCCTCAATACATCAATATCAAGACCTAGGTTAGCAAACTTTCTTATAACTAGATCAATTTCCTCTGTCTTCTTCTCTACAGTCTTAGAGAGTACCTGACATGTAAATGCCCTATATAGACCCCAATAGATCTTACCTACCTTAAGCTCCTGTAATACTCTCTTTACAACATTCTCCCATACTCTGTGGAACATACCAAACCCAGTAGACCATGCCATAGTCTGGTTCAGAGCCACCAGATTGGCAAGATCCTCAGGGATACCATCTATCTTGTGAACCCTGTATGCCTTGAGCTGATACCTCATAGCCGAGGTTATTCCATACCTTCTCTTTCTAGGCATACTTTATTCACCATGTTAATACTATATCTTCACATATGTTATAAGAGTTATCAGCTATGTACACAGATACTTATAAGTATTATACCTGATCAGTAAAATAAGATCAGTTATGGTGTATAGTGTCTTATATTTATTACTATCATAACTTGTATGATAAGGGTGTAGTACCCTGTTCTCTATACTGGCATTGCATAAACCTATATCTATATATTGTGTTTAATATAAATTATAGTATGGTGTATATGTATGCCACGCCGTAAAGAGCATGTAAGATTTGTTGCAAAAGTACTTGGTGAGGATATAGCTAATGAGTATGAATGGGTTCATTATGAAAAGGATAAGTATTGGAGGAAACTTGGTAAGAAACATAGGGTTAAGAATCATGGTTTGCTTCAATCGTTTCTACTTGGCTTAAAGTATATGGATCCTATGGTTACGCTTGTGTCAATAATACATGATCTTCAAGACTATTTTAGTACGCTTGAAAAGAATATTAGGAGAAAGCTTAGGGTGATAGAACATGATTATTGAGTTCAAGAACCCTATGGATTATTATCGTGTACTAAAGCTCATTGAGAATAATGATCTGGATGGATTGAGGGTTTTTCTTATGAAGAAGCTTGGTAGATGGCTACCTAGGATCATGTATGCTGAGTCTCAAAATGGCACGTTTATCATAGTTTTTAATAGATCGCTACCGTTTTCTCGTAGGAAAATAGTTATTGGTGGTTGATATGGCTGAGGCTAGGGTAGAGTATGTTAGGTATGTTAGGATTGGTTATAGGCGTGTACGTGAACTAGTCTATGGTATGGCTGAAAACCTTAGACACCTAGAAGAACTCAAAAACCTGTTTATGAGAATTATCACTATACTTCGTTCATGTAATACAAGACTTTCAATTATCTATAATCTTTTACCAGAGGATCCTATGGCTATAAAAACAATACTAGAGGCATTGCCATATGAAACATTTGATTTTTGCTTTAGAAGATATGAGGCTATTTCATCACATACTAATACATTATACAATCTTGTAAAAGAACTTTATATTAATTTTTCTCCTATGACACTACAATATATGCTTCAAGCAATTGTCTCATCACAGGAAATACCCATACCTGTACATATTTTAAATAGGGAAAGAGAAAATAGAATAATTTTTGCCTCTGAGGGTGAACGATACATGTATGAGAATGTTGATGCAGTTGTTGGATGGTCTGAAGGAATACCATACATGGAAGGACTTGTTAGGACAATAGAGATTTGTGCTAGAAGGGTTGAGCTAGCTCATAGACTAATTTTATCATTAACTCCATTGATTAGGATGTTGTCAAAATTTGCTTCATCAATACTTGAATCTGCAATGGAAACAAGAAGAAGATTACGTATGCGGATGCTCGCAGAACTACAGATGAGACTAAGAGCTGGATTAATAACCGAGGAGGAGTATAGACGTGAGGCTGAAAGGATACGTCGTATTACGGCATATTTTCCATGTCCAGAACCAGCAATAAGATCTATAGAAACCTTAGTAAGTTATGTACCTGAAATTAGGCTTAGGACTGAGAGGCTACTAGATCTAGTTGTGATGTTGCATAGGCGTATTGAGACCATGTATGAGTATGTCCGTGAACTTAGTTCATAAGGTGATATTATGAGGATCGAGTTTGCAAAGATTGGCTCAGTTGAATCAATTATACTTGAGTTCAAGGATAGTATTCTTACTGAGGTTATGATTAAGCTTCATAATGGTTATGTGAAATATGATTGTCTTAGTGATAAGCTTACTATTGTTGAAGATAAATCAACGTTTGCCATACCTGTTGGTGATGTTGGTAACGAGGTTTTTGACTTTATTATGGAGGAAATAATCTATATGCTTGGTAGTGGTGTATGGGAGGTAAAATGTTTTGGTTAGGCTACTATTCTTGGTTTGATCCTGTGTTTTCGTATATATGGATTATATACTAGACCCTCTTTCTCCAAGCAATATAGTATATTGTCTACATTACATGGTGAATAATATTGTAGGCATGGTTTTATACGATCATATATGTCTATGACATGCTGAACATCTAATCCCATCATAGCTCTACATTCAATGCATTGACGTAGATGGATATATAGCTTAAACTTATTTGGAAATTGTCTTAGACAATACGGGCATGTTGATTCAACTAGCATAAGAGCCTTATATCCATACAGGGCTTCAAAAATAGTTATAATGTATTTGAATGGTTTCCTTACATCATTAACTAGGTAAAAACGTAGAATATGATCTATGATCTTTTCTGTGCGACGATGCATAATTCCCTAGCTTAAACTTGTAGAAAAAACCTAATAACCTGAACTCATTTCACGTAACATCCGCTTATATTCCTCTGGAGGTATAACCTCAAGAATCGTGCCCGCCTCAGCAATAGCCCTCTCAATATCCCTTTCAGTAAGCTCACGCTCCCTCTCCATTGACACAATAATCCTCCATATAACATTACCTATATGATATGAAACCTCATCTATAGCCCTCCTAATATAATCAATAACCATACTATCACCCTAATCCCAAGCAATAACAATATGATCAAGTGCACAACCAATACATGCACTATAATCACCAGTTGCCCCCCTAACACCTGCACAAATTTTTATTTCAACACTTTTACCAATATATTCTGATAAATCAACTATAACAGTCTTCCATCCAATAATCCTTACTTCATAATCACCAAGCTGTCCAGAATAATATCTCCGTATTGGTAATGAATATATTGGCTTACCACCAACAATAACTGATAATCCACTAAACCATCCCCTACAAGTACGTGATGAAGCCTCATTACGTAGATATTCTGTGAACTTTAGTTTAAGATACGCTTTTGTAGTACCTTGGATAGTTATTGTCCTCTTTATACAACCATGACGATCATCAAAACGACATGCTTCAACACCTATTGATCCTCCTCCACCCTCATAATCAACATAACTACGCCAGTTAGCTCCTCCTTCTACATCCCATCCTTCTCTTCCACTTTCAAAATCATACAGTATTTGATTTAATGTACCTTCAATCATATCCATTATTATTGTTACCTTGAAGGTTACTGAATCCACTTCATTAGTGTAGTTTTCATCACTATAAACATGTAGTGTTAGTGTAAGATCCTCTGTTGTCGGTGTATCTGGCTTAGGTCTTGATATTAATGGAAAGAAGTATGATGTTCCATTTGGATCAACTCCACCAAGCTCTTTAGTCTTCTCACCATTGAAACTATATTCTTCTGGTGATACTATTTCAAGCATATAGTATAGTTTGACTGAATACATATTTGATACCACTATAGCTAGTGTGAATGCTACATTATCTGTATCAATGTCATTGAGGTCAATTATTATCTTTGGAGTAAGTACCTTAACTAACCCCACTACCATAAAATCCACCTACTAATACATTATAGTTTCCATATATTATATGAGTTATCCTAGAATTGTAATCTCCTTTCTCAATACATGATACCTTAGTATCATAGTTACCATTGATAATGCTTGTTGTTTCAATATTGTAGTTTCCATTAATAGTACTTGATACTCTTAACGCCTCTTCTAAATCATATGATATATCAGCCTCATATGATGGAGGCTCGCATTTGATATTGATTGTATCGCTTATGATTATTCGGCTAACCATTTTTATGGTATATGTTATTTTTCTTATGGTAGTGCCAGATAATACTATTATTGCTATAAGTAATCTCGCTAAATCACTATATGCACCCTTTTTGAATCCTTCAATAAAGTCCCTTATTGTTTGCTTTATTCCATTGATTATGTCATTGATTATGTTTGGCATGTTATAACCCTAGTACTAGTGCTAGGAAATCTAGTAGTTCATCATATGATATTATTGTCTCCCTGTATAGTATCATTATATTGTCTATTACTCCAAAGAAGTATGATTTCTCGTTTCGCAGTCCTATACTAACCTTTCCTGTTATACCATGCTCTTTTGCAATATTCTCTATGATTATTTTTGCTGACCTTGACTCAAAGAAATTATATTCAGTCTTAAGATAGTCTATGTACTCTTTAATGAATTCTTTTGTTGCGGGCTTCCATAATGATATAAGCTCCATTGTCTTATTCCTCTTTACAAGAATCATGTTTTCAAATTTCTCTTCATCAATCATTACAATTGTTCTAAGCCTATATCCTTCTGGGATCCTCTCAAGAATGTATCTATGAACATCTGCAAACTCTTTAAGCTCATCATATATCCTATCCCACTCTGCCCTAGCCATTATATAGCCTACTTCTTCAACTTCTTCCTCTGGTGTCATTCTTTCCTCTCCCACTATTTCACCCATGATAGTATTTTTATGCCCTAGTGTTATTTTATTTACGGGTGCTTGTGTTGAGGCTTAGGTTTCTTGAAGCTAACGAGTATCTCTTACCAAGACTACTTTGTTCTATGGTGTTCATTGAGGTTAGTGGTGGCAAGGACTCTACACTAGCTCTACTATACATGTATGATAGGTTTAGAAAATATCGTGGTAACATGAGGATACTCTATATTAGGACACCTTTATCACATCCATTGAATGATGGCTATATATATCATTTGGGTGGTAAACTAGGGATCCCTGTTATAGTACTGGAGAATAGTGATGTTATGAAGCTATCAAAGGATAAGGTCATAGAGATCTGTAGGAAGGGCTTGTGTATGTGGTTGTTTAAGAAAAAGCCTTTAACTAGGTTTATACGTGAGCATAAGGGGGTTTATGTTCTTGGTGTTAGAAAATTTGAGTCTAGGCGTCGTAGACGCTATGAGCTTAGGCTTGTATTTGATAGATGGTATCGTATATACATCTATTATCCATTACTTTATATGACTAATGATGAGCGTGATCAACTGCTTGAATCTCTGCGTAGAAAGTATGGTGTAGGCGTTAATCCATGCTGGCTATTCAAATACAACATTAATCGTAGTAGTGGAGACTGTTATCCATGCCTACTATATAAAATAAAAAATGTAGTATCATAATATGAATACATTATTATTTAAACATATTTTTCAAGTAGTACTTCAAGAGTTGCATCACTCATAATTATTTTAGCCATCTCTTTACTAATTTTACACAGTTTTGTATAGCATTCATCATCTTCTATACATTCTATGACAAATTCTTTTCCAGCAATCTTCACTAGATCACGTACTGTATCCCACATTACTATGTCCTCCATTATTCCAGTTATCCTGTAAACATAGGATACAACATTCATTTTACAATCTCCCTCAATAATCTTTTTAGTGAGTCAATATATAGTTTTAGTGCAAATCTGACAACCTGTGGCTTATCACTATGAATAAATACCAGTAATAGGGCTAGATGCATGCTTGTTAGAGCCGAAACTACACTTGTGGGAGCCCTCTTAATCAATTCTTTAAACTCTTTATCAATAATCTCATCAATTATCTTCTCACACATGTTCTCACATATTTGTTTCTAGCATTATGCTAGATTATAAAGATTGTTCTAGGGAAGCATTAGGAATACTGGACAATGTTCGGAGCAGGCGTATATATACTTTTGTCCGATAAGGGATTATAGAAAAACGAATATTGTTCAAACTAGGGGTTTCCATTTATTAATCAGGTCTTTGACTTTACCACTTATGGGATCTATTTCTTTCTGTGAACCATCTATTTCTATGCTTATCCTCTTGTATATTATCATTATTGTTTTACCGTCCTTCTCTTGATAGTATATTTCATCGCCGTTGATCGTCATTAAAACTAACACTACCTTAGTATCATCACTTAGCTTATCTATTGGTGTTGATATTGTGTATGATTTCGTGAACTTGGGTTTATCTAGTTCTGCTAGTAGCCTTGTGAAATAGACTAACGCATCTAGCCTATCCTTGAACACCTTGGTTTCCATGATCAGGTTTACTGAGCTATCATTGACATCGCTTTTTGATTCAATAATTATCTTATGTATTACATAGTATTCCATCTAGTTTACCCCCCGATCTCTTTTAGGAATAAAACTATTATCGTAGTTGTTGTAAACGATTCTATCTTGAATATCCTTATTTTATCGGATTCACTTATATCAATGATCTTGAG
>Ga0190313_1001531_pt1 | contig 12374 bp, 6 predicted proteins | sample 4870071011_MG_FD_169989 | JGI IMG/M metagenome (GOLD analysis project Ga0190313, IMG submission 169989) | Hydrothermal vent sediment bacterial communities from Southern Trench, Guaymas Basin, Mexico - 4870-07-10-11_MG | ecosystem: Environmental > Aquatic > Marine > Hydrothermal vents > Sediment ...
CAAAAATGGAATCTTCATTTTGGGAAACGATCTGCCTATATATAAAAACCAACTTGTATGGCTACCTATATTACATTGCGACTATAAGTTTGCTGATAGCAATTTGTGGTATATTCTTATATATATATGGGTAGGATCTCTGATTCTAGGTGAGATAAATTTTGACCGAAAGACCATGAGTAGTTGGAAGTATATCGTTGTTCTCTTGATCGCTTCGATAGTATATTTATTCCTCCCGGTCATACCTAAGCTTGGTGTGTCGGAGGTTAAGGGTATTTACTTTTTCCCTCTGATACTTGGCGGCTCAGTATACATAAATGTCATTGCAATCGAGAACATTGTTAAAGGGATTAGAAGTACGGCTTATGAAAATAATCTGCAAGTTCGTAAGATAAGGTGTGTACTGCGAAAAATTGGGTGGGGGATGTTTGTTGTATTTTTCTGTATAGGCAATATACTTCTAATCGAGGCCTCAGATACAATTGTATCAGCTGAGATAAGAACAATAGCTCACTATAGGTATAGAGTCTATGGCTATATGTACATTCACATGGATGAGGTTTATAATCTCGCTAAACATATTAGTGAACATATACCAAGCGAGTATAGCGTTATTTACCCCAATTCAGGATGGCGAAGAATGGAGCGAATAATCCTCGATATTCTTATCGATAATGAACTACTATCAACATCAGATGGTAGTAGAGGCTTATATATCCCTCTCTTCTACAGTACGTATGGAGTATGGATTCGAGGAGCATATAAAATCGTTAAGTTCAGAGTTAGTGATGATGAATATCTTGAACTTGTTGCTAACTTTAGCGTTGGTGGAATTATTGAGGATCCATATTGCAAAACGAATCATACTCAGATAAAGTTGCTGTTTCCTAATAGCCTCATTATTGGAATTAGCAGTTACTACACTCTAATAGTGCTGAACTATTGGTGAGGGGTCAGAATTTTGATATACCAACAATCATAGCTATGGATAGTGCTTTCTGTGGTAATGCATTATATCTAAGTCTAAATTTCTCCTAATGGCCCAATAATTGTTAAGATGAGATTAGGAGAATACTTTTTTTAGAGGATTTCCCAGAACTTAGTCTGATCTTTATCGTTAATCGTCTGTAATCAATAACTTTAGACAAGCCTCTTTTAATTATAGGAGAACCATCAACGATATTTGGTATGGGAAGATCGAGCATAGCTAGTATTGTAGGTGCAATATTATATATGGTTTGTCTGCAATCTTTTATTTTGGGGTTCTCTATAAGATCTGATCTTATTAAATAGAAACCCTCCCTTACATGATCACCAGTTTTGATTGGGGGCGATATTGGAGGCTGCATAGGTAATTTGGAGGTGGGTTTAAGGATTTCACCGTAAACAACAAGATCTGGTATTATAGCTGTCGTTTTTAATGCTTTGAATATCGATTTTGCCTCAAAAACATCAAACACTACTTTTTTACTTATGTGCTCTGGTAGTTTTGCTATAAGTTTGTTGGCGATAGATGATAATACTTTCTTTGCATGCAGTAGATGATTTTCATTTAGAAGATAAATGTTAGAGAAATCCCCAAATGCTATTGCTAGGGTTTCGTTTAGATCGGCAGTTGCTAGTACATATTCGGTTATTGATTTAAGCCAGATGTTTCGGAACTTACCAATAACATGTCTGTGCATAAAACCTGGCATACTTTTTATTACATCCTGCAGAAGAGGCATTCTCTCTATAAGACTTGTGGCGAGATCTCTGATACTCTTCATAATATCAGTAGTCTCAACGATACTACTCTGGGAACATTTCAATAACCCTATCTTCGCTAAGACCCAATTTGTATTAAAGTCATAATAAACGGGTCCCGATCCGTGGTCAGAAACGATTACTATATCATAGCCATCTGCCGCATTTAGGTAGTCTCTTAATAACCTGTCTATAATCTTGTAGAAGTAAAATATGGTTTTTTCATAGCCTTTCTTCAAATGTTCCTTGTGCGGATAGTTTGGATCCATGTGCCCCATGAAATAATGCTGGATGAGATCCAGCTCTGTGAACACTACTGAGAATATGTCCCAATCTCCAGTCTTAAAAAGTTCAAGCGAGACTTTATGCCACTTCAACATGCTTCTACGAACGATTTTCTCTACGTTGTGCTCATTTCCCGGAATATCAATGTTTACAATAGGTACAATTTTTAGTGTTGAATCTCGCGAAAGTTTAAACGCTAATTCTTCTGGATAGACAGTCTCTGGTGTAAGATCCTCAATCGGCATACCAGATATTAAGACTCCACCTGTTCTTTCAAAGAGGAAGCGATTATACTGTGGATAAGTAATCACGGGGAACCTTATTAGGGCGACTCTCATTTTCTTAAGAAGCATAGCTATGTCCCAAAAAGTCAGCCCTTTTATGTTCTGCAAAGAAGCATGCTTTAGCTGTCGTGTTATCTTATCAAACACCATCCAGCCGAAGATCCCTGTTTTTCCAGGATTCATCCCCGTAGCTATAGTAGCCCAAGCTGGAGGCGACAATGGTGGCATAGTTGATTCAAGAGGCCCCCATGCAGTCTTAGAATCAAACATAAGCTCCTTGAATCCTTGAAGTTTATGTAGCCACCTCATAAGCAGTCTATACGTTAAGGAGTCGAATCCTAATAATAGAAGTTTCTTTTTGTTTTCCATCATTTATATCTGCCCTCTTATCGGAAGGATTTCCATATGCTTATAGTACATGCCGATCTTATGAAACAAAAACATAGTACTATAATCTCCTCTTAATCAACCAAAATATACCTTGATTAATCCAAATACTCTGGAACTTAATATCTTGGCTTGCCACTAATATTACCTTAAACATAGTTTATTGTTGTATGTATCTAATCGGTGATTGAGAGAAATTTCAACATCACTCTAACTATGTAGGTGTTTGAGTTGGTTCCCATGTTATTTGTTTTTTTAATTGGTCTTACAGCTCTTCTATTCTACCCCGGGATAGTGATTCTTCAGATCTTGAGGAGAAAGAGTCTTATCAACGGGTATTCGGATATGATGGTTAATTTATATCTCTCCTTTGCTCTGGGTGTTCTATATTGGGTTTTCATGAGCCTAATTCTGTTTTCATTTAACGTCTTAAGAACGTCCCTTGTAATTGGTATAATAATAGCATTAGGGCTCCCTATTGGCTTATTTCTCATAGATTCGATGTTGAATAAAAATTTAACAACTCGCTCGCAAAATTCCAGTGATATTGTTGATAATGAGGGATTTCCTAGAGATAAAAATAATAGTATGGCCGTGTTGGCTCTCTCAGTAATGATTATATTCTTTTTGGTTGCGATGATATTTGAAGCTTTAGATTGTCCTCTTCCCGCAGGGTTTGATCGAAATAAGCATTTGGCCTATGTAGTCTGGTTTATTTGGAATAGGACGATTATGGAGAATTATGTGGGAACAGCCTACAATAACTTTTACCCAGTAGGTATGCATATGTTCCTTGCGATATTATTTATCATTGTTATGGCTCTCACGATGGGAAGCAATGTTCTACAAGCCCCGATATCGCCCGAGAATTTCGTAGTTATTTCTGAGGCCTTTGTATTTATGGGCTCACTGATCATAGCGATGTATCCCTTAGCACTCCATACCTTATTATGCTTAGTTACAAGAAATCATGATCTAAATAAGTATACGCTTCTATCCTCTCTCATGATCCTTGGATATGTAGTGGTTGTGGAGCCAATACATATGCTTCTTGGAAACATACTTATTCCATTTGTGTTTCTTGCTTGCATCGCGTCAAAATTCTCGAAGAAAAAATCTGATAGAATAATATATGGGTTACTAGTGATGATCACGATCTCTTCCGTTCTTCTAATTCATATATATGCTGCAGTATACCATTTGTTGACGGTCATGGCGGTAGAACTCGCCTATAAAGCAAGGGCCTATAGATCGAAAGAATCTGTTAAATCAATTTTTAGATTGTTGTCTAATTGGATTAAGGTTGCTATCAAAGGTGCTCTAAGTGTTGCTCTTTTTCTATTAGCAAGTCTAGCTATTATTACATCTCTCTACCCAGGTTACATATTTGGTATTAGGCAAGAATCTGTACGGGTATCGAATTCTCCAAATGTCCTTGCTGAGCTTAGTAGATACAGCCAAACCCAGACTCTGTGGAGTGTCTACAACCCAAGAGATCCCCGTTTTTTACCGCTCTACATCTCTAGTGCTATAAATGCATTGCTCATTCCCTTTATTCTTACTGGATGCTTAATTATGCTTCTCTTCGGACTAAAAATCGCGACTAGTCTTAGGAATAACAAAGTAAGAAAGAAACCTCAGATAAGTAATATGGATTATAGAAAAACAATAGAGTTTGGGTTCTTATTCTTCCTGATATTTTCAGCATTCTACACGCTCTTTCCAATCATCCCTAAGTTCGGGATAACGGAGGTAAAGGCCCTATTTTTGCTACCTATTCTTCTAGGGGCCCTAACAAAAGCTACGATAAAAGAGATTTCTTATGTAATCATGTCATTAAAGAGAGGCACCTCTAATGTTCACCTAATATCCAAGAGAGTCGGAATGTGGATGGCTCTGCTGCTTCTAGTATCTGCCATAATGACAACCATAGTAGTCATACGTAGTTTAAGCTTCAGCCGTGTTGGGGGCTACATAAACTTCTCTGAGGTTAAACAATTAGCTCAGGTTATAAACTTGAATGTGAGAAAGGAGTATACTATTGTTTATCCAGATGGCTCAAGACAAATGGAGTTGCTAATATTAGAAACCCTAGTAAAAAATAAGATAATCTTAGCATCAATCTCCACAGATCTTCCACAGCAAATAGAACTTGCTAGGATATATAAGTACTGCTATGTTTGGAAAAGAGGAGCCTATTATTCATTTGCATTCAACAGTTCTGCTAGGGAGATTCTAGAAATAATTGTTAGCAATCACATAGGAGCTATTATAAGTAACCCCTTTTTCATCTTAGATTATGAACAAATACTTTCTCTGTTTCCTAATGCACGTATAATAAGAATTAGCTCATATTATACAATCACAATACTATTTCCCCGAAGATAAGCAATTTATGAGGAGCTATCATCGCATATGAAGAGATTTATTGATCAGAGGAGTGTTGCTCGCTTTTAACAACTCCTCGCAGAATGCCCTATTAGGCTTGCGTAGTCCGTATGTTGTTACTGATAAACCTATGATAGTGTAATCCGTATAAGACCAGATAGACAAATGTTTGAACTGATGAATCCATTAAAATGAGAAAAAATTCTTCCTTAGGTTATGAGGAATTCGAAGTTGATAGAAATGACAGTTGATGTAATCATACCAACAATGAATCGCCCAGAGAGCCTTGAGCGGTCACTAAAGAGTCTTATTATTAACGCGGGTTTCCCAATAACAAGAATAATTATTGTTGATAGTAGCGATCCGGAGAAACATCGAGAAGTGCTTGAGGTGGCACGGAGGATAGAGAATCTATCTAAAATTCCCGTGGAGGTTATCCACCAACCACCTAAGGGGCCCAGTGCGGCTATGAATGCAGGAATACGGCACTCCAAATCCGAATTTATTGTGAGAGTGGATGACGATGTGATTTGTGGAAGAAACTGGCTAGAAAGGATAATGAGGGTATTTCAGAGCGATAGAAAGATTGGATGTTGCTTTGTGCGGGTTCTCCCGATGCAGAACGATCTTCGAAGCAAAATTTATACTGCCGCTCTAAGTATGGACAAGGGTGAAAAGACTTATATTGTCTCGGCTAGAGATCTATCAATATTTTCGATAATTCGAAGTATTAAGGACTACATAAAATGGAAAATATCGAAAGGCACCTCCAAAGGATTTACTCCTCCCCCCTTTATTGGCTATATAGTGCAGGCCTTCAGGAGAAGCGCGATTTTCTCAATAGGACTCTATGATGAGGATCTAAGTGTGGGAAGACCTTCTGGAGGGGGCGAGGAGCCTGATGTAGCCTACCGTATACTGAAGTATGGCTGGAAAGTAGCTTATGTTGGCGATAGTGTGGTTTATCATGATTGTTCACGAAAGCTTAGAGTTCTTATCCGGGATGCTTTTGAGGCAGGAACATCAAAGAGAGCTCTAGTAAAAAAATATGTAAGGAGGGGAGATCTGTACATGGTGATTCTTGGTTTCATAATTCTGATTAGCTTAGTATTGGAGTATAACCTGATAAGACCAAAGACACCACTTGGAAAAGCTCTAAAAGTGTTAAAGGCTATGGAACTTTATGGGTACCTTAAGGGGCGAGGCCCCCCTTGAGATAGGACTTATTGTGTAAGAGTTATATTATAATTAGGATGAGTGTTCGATTTGGGTGATGATGGGTATGATTATTTTAGCCTTAATCTTGTCAATACTTGTTGGGGTTGCTCTAGCATATGCAATGTATAAGTCTTCTATAGGCATCATTGAGGCTCTTGCTTTGGGATTGTTCTTTATAATTTCATTCGTGGCCGTACTCGCGGTAGTCTCAAAATTCCTTATCGGGTTAACCATAGGAGCTTTATGGTTTTTCGTAGTGCATATACTCATACTAGTAGTAGTCATTGTTCTTAGTCGGCAGTTTTTTGGGAAATTGAGGGAATTTTTATCGTGGGGGAATGTTAATAAAGAAGTGTCTCTCCGGGTATCCTCACTAGAAGTAGCATTTATTAGCTTCCTATTTGTTATGGCTCTAGCATACGTCTATTTCATGTTCACATACGACACAGCATTCAAAGCTGGAGGAGCTGTCTACCAGTATTTAGCATTAGTAAAGCTTACGGAATCCGTACTAGGATTAGAAAATTATCATCTAGCAGCAGACACATATCCCTACGCATATCTGTATGATCCCAGACTTGGCCCAAATTTTGTGTTTATTGCTATCCTTAAGGCGATATTTGGCCTAGGCATAGAAACAGCCGCTGTAGTTATGGGTCTTCTTAACTTTCTATTGTTTTATGCGTCTTTATTTTCCTTCGTAAAGGAGCTACGTGACAATAAAACAGCATTTATAGTATGTCTAATCTTATTATTCGTAGTGCCTCCCTATGTTCTCTTTCCAATCTACAGCTATTTTACTTTCATTGACATGCTTCGAGCCGCGTTGTTCCCGCAATTTTTTGCTCTCGGTGTTATGTTTATCGGTTTGTGGGCAGAACTTAGGTCCGAGAATATCTCCAATATTAAGTGGAATCTTCTCATAACAAAGATTCTAGTCGCATTCGTACTCGTAACTTCACATATACTTACATTTGCAGCTTTTCTGATAATAGATTTACTGTTTATTTTGGAGGATATCATAAAGTCTAAAAATAAGAAATATGCCATAACCAACAAGTTGTGGATATCCGTGATACCAATTGGTGTTGGTGTCGCTCTTTCTCTCTTGTGGCCGCTAAATAACTCACTCTATTTACTATTCCTAACAATTTTCAGCATGAGTAAACCTGCTGGAACGATGATTTCAGAAAAGGAGCCTCTACTAGCGAGACAGAAGAATTTCATTGGGATAATACTTGTGTCGATTTATGGCTTACCGTTTATCATCATGAAGCGAAGAAACATTGCTTTAACTTTGTGGGTTATTAGTTTCGTGGCTATATCTGCACCATATCTTGGGCCATGGGAACAAAACTTTCCTCTTCACCTCTTCGTATTATTTAGATTTATGCCCCTAATAAGATTGCCTCTTACAATAGGGATTGCCGACGGCTTATTTATGCTTTTTAGTTTTCTGGAGAGGATAAATATCGGTAGAAGTAGGAGGGCACGTCTTAAGCGTTATGTGGTCGGAGCAATCCCCATGCTTATTATTCTTGGCCTATTTGTCAACATTAGCATGCAAGGATATAGAACATCATACATAAATTATGTGCTGAAGAAAAATAATTTGATTCCCAAACTTAAGGCTATTCTGGATCCATATGATGATGAGGGAGGAGTACTACTAGCTTTGCCCTACGCCTCCTATATTGCTCAAGCAATATCAAACTTTTCGGTTCTAACTGTTATCAAGGGGCAATATGGGAATCCGATAACGGCAGAGCTCTACAGAAATAGAACCGAAGCATTATATGATCTCTTTAAGAGCTACGATTTTATGCTCTGGTTAGGAACGATATTAGAATTCAATGTAACACATATTCTATTGGAGAGGGTAGGTCCACATCAACTCATCTTAATGGCCCTCGTTGATCAGTTAGGATGCCAGGTTTTGTATGATGGTTGGTTTTATAAGCTCCTCAAGGTACCACATAACCTAGGTATACGTAATTATATCGTTAATCCAAGTTTCGAATATGGTCTCGCAGGCTGGCATTATTGGGGAGAAGGAACAGTAAGCATATCGGGTATTTCTATAGACCGTAATCATTCAGTTCTTCTCGAAGTGGAAGCGAATAGTGGGCTTCATATTCAAACCAACAGATATTATCCAATTCTCGCTGGGGATAATATATCTATATCCTTCTATGCTAAGGTAGTAGGTAACATTAGTTCCCTACATGTTGGAATAGGATTCTCTAATAGGGATAAAAGAGTGGTAGGTGCCGTCATACAACCACTCGAAGTGCATAATGATACCTGGTGGAAGTATAATATAACAATAAGCGTTCCAGCGTTCTTACGGGGGAGAATGCTCTTTAGAGTAGCTATAGATGCATATGCTGGTGAAGGTGGAGGCTCTGTTTACATTGATAATGTTACATGTAAAACTCAGACAAAACTTAAACTAAGTGATATAGTCTATATTGATCATCGCATGATCTTAGACGCTAATATTAAGAAACTATTTAATAGGCTAATAACAGTTCATGGGGATTTGATTCTCTTGGGTATCATTCTAGCCACCATACAAATCGTGGTATTGGCTATTGAGACGAAAACTGTAGAGTTACACCTAAGGATGCGTTCATTAAAATTGGTGAAAAAACGTTAATTTATTTTGTTTTCATCGGGGTGTGACCCTTCATGAAGAAATCAATAGTAGGTGTTGTAAGGGCATCTTCGTATAATGTTGAGTACCTAACCAAGAGAATCCAGAAAGTAGTCGAATACATCGGGGGATGTAATGAGGTAGGCAATTACGACAAAATTGTTATTAAAATTAATATGTGCGATGCCCGAGAACCGAATACGGGGGCTATAACACATCCAAAATTCTTAGAAGCAGTATTAAGATGGATTAGGGAGGAGAATCGGGGAGCCGAAGTATTTGTTGTTGAAAGCGATGCTACACGGACGCTTGCGGATCTATATATAAGATGGTTTGGTTATCTCAAGATTATGGAGAAATATAGAGCGAAGTGGGTTAATCTGACAGAAGCCCCTAAGAAGCGGGAGAGATTCAAAAAGCTAAAAATATTTAGAGAGTTTGATGTTCCAGAAGTTTTCTATGATGCATTCTTCATAACGTTGCCGAAACTCAAGACGAATATTCTCTCTGACATTACGTGTTGCCTTAAGAATCAATATGGCTGTCTGCCTATAGTAAATAAGGATATCTATCACAGAGTTTTAAGTCGAGCCATAGCTGAGCTCAACGTAATATTTAGACCCTCCCTATGTATCGTTGATGGGATAATTGCGATGGGCGGTGCGCAGGGCCCCGCATTTGGCGTTCCAATTCCAGCTAAAATTATAATTTGTGGTAGGGATCCGGTTGCTGTGGATGCGTTTGCAGCGAAATATATTGGTTTCAATCCTAGAAAAGTTAAGCATATAAAAGTCGCTGCAAAGCTAGGTGTTGGTTCTCTAAAGTATAGAGTTGTTGGAGAAAAAATAAGAAAAATTAATTTCGAGAATCGTAGATGGGAGTTTATAGCATTTAAGCTAGGAATAAAGAGGCAACTACGGGCTTGGAGCGCCTATCGGTACTCATGGAGGGGAAGAAGATGACAATAAGGGTAGCTGTGATAGGTGCTGGGGCCATTGCTAGAAGGGGACATCTACCTGCCCTTAAATTATTGGAGAAAGGAGGTTTAGTTGAAACTGTTGCTGTTGTTGATATTGTCGAGGAATCAGCTAAACGGGTTGCCAAGGAATTCGACATACCGAGATATTTTACTGATTACAGGGAAATGCTAGGAGCCGTGGAGCCAGACATAGTAATTATATGTACTCCGACACCAACACATTTCAATATTGCTAAAGACTGCATCGAGCATAGCCATCTGTTAATAGAGAAACCACTCTGCATCAAACTTTCTGAAGCTCTGACTCTAAGGAATCTTGCGAGAAAGAGCAACAGGGTTGTTGGTGAAGTATATAATTATCGATATTTTTCCGCAGTGCTAAGAGCTCTGAAGAGGGTGAGAGAGGGGTATCTTGGCCGATTGGTTTCTATTCATGGAACATATTTTGCGCATTTTCCAGTGGCTTGGACTAGAGCTACTTGGCTTTACCACGAGCGGGGGGTGCTTTATGATGGTTTGCCCCATATGATAGATATCATGTTGCTGATGGGTAATGGTAAACCTATGAGGATTTCGGCATTCGGAGGGGATATGCTGGAAGATGCTGGATTCATAAATCATGCTAACTTCATCGTGGAGTTAGATAACAGAGTTTTTCTAACTGGCGCAAACTCTTGGATAATAGGCGCGACGTTCAATTTTACGTTAGAACTACATGGAACTGGAGGGTTCGCCTATCTTGATGTTAGGGGAGATACTTATAGGGAGTACCATGGAACCAGAACATTGGTACATGATTTGTTCTATATGAAGGATGAGCTAATAGATTTCATGCGCTCTGTTTTGGGAGGAAAATACTTTGTCGGTGCACTAGCTCACTATCCGATTCTACTCAGACAATTTCTACGTGGGGTCGAGAAAAAGGGGAAAGTCCCTGTGAGTATTGATGATTCTATAGAGCGTCTTATTATCTTGGAGGGCATTGTCTATAGCATTGAGAATAAAGAGACGGCCCACCGCAAGGTTTTACTTGAGAAAGCAGAGAAGGAGAGCTTAGAGCAGGGGTAGCGATGGATTTAGTGTTAGGATTTTTTCGTTGCTCTTGCATCACTAATTGTATATCTATCCCCCGGTGTGTTGATTAATCGATGTATCCTATCAGGAATTCTTAAGATAAAACCAGAAAGAACATTAGAGCAACCAACGATGACTGTAAATGCCATAGTTTTCTGGTTGATGGTAAATCTGATTCTGTCGAGATTCCACCTATCCGAAACCTACGTAGTGTTTGTCATCGCTATATCCGCCTTTGTTGCTACTCTGTTATTTGTCTTCAAGGATAGTAGAAGAGATCTGCTTAGGGTATTTTCGTTCAGAATCGAGGAATCGGAGAGAAAGTCGGCCCACACACATAAGCTTCTGAGAATAGCACTAGTATACCTTCTAATATTCTACATAATTGTTGAGGGCTCAGCATTGTTCACACGTGGGTGGGACAGAAGCAGGCATTTCAGTATAGGATTGTTGATAGCCTATAGACAAGAGGTACCAAAATATGATATAGGATCAATAGGCTATATCGACTATCCGGTTGGCTATCATATTGTTCTAGCAGGATTCTTCATGGTTTTCTCAGCGATACTGGGCATATTGGGTATCTCAAACCCTCTCAGTAACCTAGATGAGTCGAGAAGCTTTGTGCTTCTCTCTGTCGCATTCAAAGTCTTCAATGGTTGGCTCCTATTAGTCGCATTTATCACTGTTATTAAGCTTGTAGATACTATAGATAAATCGCTAACGGAACTCCATAACCGAAGCAAAAATCCTATACGTGGAAGTATGCTTGACTATGCAATTATAATTGTAGCTTTTCTCCTGATGGACTACGCCACCGAGGAGCCCCTCCCATACATAGTTTGTCTATTTGTCTGGTACTATACTCTATACTTTCTCATCCGATATATCTCGCAGAGAAGAAGCATGGTTGAAGGGGGCACTAATGGAGCCTTCCTAGAAGTTCTTTTCTCAATCTACATAGGTATTCTGATGGCAACCATAATCCTAGTTCACGTCTACGTAGTTTTGTATGTGGCTTTGCTGATATGTATATGTCTTATCTACGTTTTATTCCTTAGACCACTAGGTCGTATAGGCAGAGAAGCTAAATATGTTGTTTACTTCGCGAAAATATTCTCGTTGGGCTTAGTTGTTGGGGCTATACTTGCAGCTTTATCATATCCATATTACATTTTGGGTGCTCTAAGACGTACCTATTACATGCTATCGTGGTGGTTATTCAAAAAGGACTTCTATGCAACTTCCTGGTGGTATCTTAGCTACCCAGAAATTATCAATGAAGCCGCAAAAGCTGTAGGGAGGGAGGGGCTCCTTAGCTATATACTATATCAAGTGATGGACGCACCAGAACAAA
>Ga0190313_1001532_pt1 | contig 12373 bp, 10 predicted proteins | sample 4870071011_MG_FD_169989 | JGI IMG/M metagenome (GOLD analysis project Ga0190313, IMG submission 169989) | Hydrothermal vent sediment bacterial communities from Southern Trench, Guaymas Basin, Mexico - 4870-07-10-11_MG | ecosystem: Environmental > Aquatic > Marine > Hydrothermal vents > Sediment ...
AACTATCCATGCTTTATTATTAACTGCTTTTTCAACTAGTTTTTCTAAAACCCTTATTCTAGCGCCTCTACCGATACATTGTGGATGCATAGTTATTGACAAATACCCTCGGGTTTTAACAGCATAGTCTAGTTCTTCAAGCCATTGACTGAGTAGTTGTTGAGGAGTCAGAGAGCGATAGTATTCAAGGTAAGGCCAATCATCTAAACGCCAATCTACTGGAAACTCCACTAATTGTTTATTCCCGCTTTTAATGATATATGGTATTTCATCGTCCATTAAACTACTATCATAGGTAAAACCAAGGTCAAATAGGTATCTCAATGTGTATTTACTCCATTTCCAGTAGGGGCTTCTAAAACCATGTGGTTTATAACCGACTACCTCCTCAAAGACCTTGATCGTTTTATCAAAAACTTCTTTTTCATCATCCTCGCTTAATTGATCAAACCGTTCATGAAGATAACCATGTGCAGCGACCTCGTGTTCTCTACTAACTATCTCCTCTATAATATTAGGGTACCTCTCGATAACCCAAGATGGTGTGAAAAACGCTGTTTTAACACCGTATTTACCTAGTACTTCGAGCACTTTGAAGACACCACGATAAACGGCAAATCTACCACGGCTTAACGTGTTTGGATCACTTCTACGGTAAACTTCTGCAGATTCTGCGTCTAGATCGAAACTTAGAAATAATATACAACTATACCCCTCTGGTGCTACCTCATACAAGAGAACCACCATTACCCATATTTAATACACGTATAAAACATTAATGTTTAGAGCAAATAATTAGATATTGTTATCATCTAGTTTTTCAACGAGCAAAACCAAATAGTATTATAGTGTTGGAGAGAATGGATGTGTAGGCAATGACCCCTAAAGACTCTACAGGATTAGTTTTAGTTAGAGTATTTTCGGATACGAACAATATAGGGTATTATAGTGTTTTACACGATGATCAATGCATAAGTCTTCTACCTATTATTGAAACTACGGGTTTACGGGATAAACCTATATTCATGGATCCCTATAGGATCATTGATCCATGTAGAAACGTGCCTCTTATAACATACTATAAATTTACAAAATACAGGATTAACGCCATACATAATGATCCACGTCTCGATCTAGGGTTCTATACCGAGGAGAATAAGCCGTCAAGACTGCCTAAGAAGAAGTTAAAGAAAGGTGATATAATTCTCTTTATGGCTGGATTAGCACAGTATCCTCCGGAGATCTGGTTTTTCGATAACGTGAATATGCGTAAAATATTATATAATCTAAGGAAAGAAGGTAAGATCGGGGTCTATATAGTTGGGGGACTAGTTGTTGAGAGGAAAATAGAGATAAATAATAGTCAATGGAACGATGCTATATCTAAATACCCGGTTTTAACATATAGTCCCCATTACTATAGAGTAGAAAAACGCAATACATTTGCAGTTTTAGGTAAGGGTTTTTACATTGATCCTCCGATAAAAATAGCTGTATTGACGACAAAAGGCTATAGATTAACACGCAAGTTCATATCATTAATTGGGTATAATAATGCTGAAAAACTCTTAAGACAAAATTTCAGAAAATCACGCTATATACTAGTTGAACATGATAGGCTAGAAAAAATATTGTTTCCATATACAGAGTTCTATTAAAGACCTAAAACCTCTTTAATCAAAGCAGCTCTAACATATAATCCGTTACGTGCTTGTTCGAAATACTTTGCCTGTGGTAATTCATCAACACTTGGATCTAGCTCCCATGTTCTCGGTAATGGATGCATTATCATAGGTATTTTCTTATACTTAGTAAGCAGTTCTTTTGTAATCCTATAACTACCTTTTAGTTTTTCAGCCAAAGATTTATCCTCAATCCTCTCCACTTGAAGTCTTGTAATATAAAGAACGTCTAGTTTCTCAATAACTTGTTCGACATTATCTATTAACTCATACTGAACTTTACCCTCGATATATTTAAGGACTTCTTCTCTTATCTGTAATTGTTTCGGAGCTATATAGTATATTGTTATGTCATTAAATTTTGATAATAAGTATGAGAGACTACTAGGTGTTCTACCATATTTTAAGTCGCCCATGATACCTATTGTTATACCATTAATTCTGCCTAGCTCCCTCCAAATAGTATATACGTCTAGTAATGCTTGTGTAGGATGCTCGTTCCAACCATCGCCAGCATTAATTATAACTGCATTTATTAAATCCTTTATTTTCTCGGGGAAACCCGGTTTCTTTTGTCTTAGAACTATTATGTCTGGCTCATAACCATCTATGATCTTCAACGTATCAACATCTGTCTCGCCCTTTAACACACTAGAGGTTGATACATCAAAGTCGATAACAGTACCGCCTAACTTAGTCATCGCAAATTGAAAACTAAGTTTCGTACGTGTACTTGGTTCGAAGAAGGCTGTTACCATTATCTTGCCGTTAGCGTAATCTAGTTTCTCCCCTCTTCTCATCTTCTCTCTAAGTTCTTCAGCTACTCTATAGAGGTGAAGTACAGTTTCTCGATCGAATTGTTTAGCCGAGATAATATCTACCCCTTTGAGAGAAGCCAACTTAGACACCAAGAATATGATTATGAGGTGAAGAGGCTAAAACTATTTATTTTCGTGAATTAATCGTTTAACGGCTCGCAATATGTTTACATAACCTGTACATCTACAAAGATTACCGCGTAGATATTCTTTAGCTTCCTCGATCGTTGGTTTAGGGTTCTCCTCTAATAATTTCTTAACCATTATTATAAACCCGGGTGTACAGAAACCACATTGTATAGCATTAGTTTCAAGCAATGCTTTCTGCACGGGATCAAGCAGGTTGTTTTTAGCAAGTCCTTCTACGGTAACAACTTCTTTACCATTAACATCTACTGCAAGAGTTAAACAAGATAATACTGGCTCGCCATTAACTAATACTGTACAAGCACCACATTCTCCTATACCACAACCATATTTTACGCTTTTAACGCCGAGTTTATCTCTTAAGACATTAATTAATAACTCATTAGGTTTTACATTAACAACTATGGGTTTACCGTTTAACTTGAATTTTATAATCATTTTACTCACCTCTTATACGGTTATATGATTTAATTAATGCATCATAAACTATGATCTGTGAGATCCAGCGCCTATACTCGGCTGTTGAGCGGACATCAGTTATAGGGTTAATGTCTTGTAATACTAATCTACTAGCTTCACGTATAAGTTCCTGGTCAAATTTCTTATTCAATAAGTATTTCTCAACACTCTTCGCCCTAACAGGTGTAGGGGCTACGGAGCCTAAAGCTATACCTATATCTTCTATGATATTATTCTCGTTGAGAACTAGTTTAGTTGCTACACTTGCTTTCGCTAAATCCATTGATGTACGCGCTATCTTGATGAATGCCGAGCCATGTCTCTTATTTACATATGGGATCTTAATATACGCTAATATCTCATTATGCTTCAAAACTATTTTCTTCGGTCCTATAAAGAACTCTTGTATAGATATGTTTCTATAGCCTTGAGGCCCATAGACAATTAGTTCTGCATTATATACCATTAATGGTGGTGCTGTATCTGCAGCTGGAGAAGCATTACATAAATTACCACCAATAGTGGCCATGTTCCTGATCTGTATACTAGCCATTGATTTAACCGCTTCATATAACGCATAGAATCTTTCTTTCACGATCTTGTTTTTCTCAATAGTTCTTAACCTTGTTAAAGCACCAATTATTAAATGATCACCTTTATCCTCGATTACTTCTAACTCCTTAATCTTTTTTATGTTAATTATATATTTGGGTCTTATTGTACCCATTTTGATCTGTACAAGTAGATCAGTTCCGCCTGCTATGATCTTTGCTTCAGAACCAAACTGATCAAGCAACTCAACAGCCTCGTCTAGACTTGATGGCTCATAGTATTTGAACTCGCATGGGATTATCCTAGTATTTGACAGGTTTAAGTTCCAGTTCATCGTCTTCAACCCTCCTTTTTCTCGTTAAGCGCTTTAATGATTTTTTCAGGGGTGATCGGGAGCTCGTAAAATCTTACACCAATAGCGTTATAGATAGCATTTGCAACTGCTGCCGCTACCGGGTTTGTGGCGGCCTCACCAAGTCCTTTAGCTCCAAAGGGTCCATCGGGCTCGCGGGTTTCAGCAAAGAATACTATGAAATCCTCTGGGTTAACAACATCTTGTGTTGTAGGGATCTTATAATCAGTTATATATCCTCTATTCTTCAACTCACCAGTGTTTGGATCGTATTCAGTATTTTCAAGAATAGCCATTGACCAGCCCATTACAAAGCCTCCGTGTGCTTGACCAGCCGCTAAACCTGGGTTAACGACTGTTCCACAGTCTATGCCGAAAACAACTTTTAATGGCTTCACTTCTCCAGTCCATGTATCAACTAAGACTTTGACAAAACAAGCTGTATAAGCGGGAGGAGCTGAAGGTGCTCTATAGGATACCACTGCTACTAGTGTTCCATAGTTTCGTTGCCAAAGAGTTTTTGCTAGTTCCTTCAACGTTATAACCTTATCTTCCACACCCTCAATATATATAAGGGTTTCACCAGTCTCCTCATCATATTTTAGCTTAACAGCGTCTGGCGTCGCTATTCCGCCCAGTATATGCCAAGCATATAGTTTGATCTTTTCCTTTAAAGCTTGAGCTGCTCTACGTGCTGCCTCTCCACCTACAAACACTCCTCTCGACGCATGCGTACATACATCGTATAATGTTGTTGTAGTATCTCCATATACTATTCTTATTTTAGAGGGGTGAACCTTTAACTCCTCAGCAATAATCTTTATATGAGCATCTAAAGTACCTCCCCCATGGTCTTGTAAAGCCGTTATATAGTCTAATGTGCCGTCTTCATTAAGTTTAAGAATAGCACCAGTATAGTCTATGACAGTACCTGACAAGGGGCCTCCTGCACCACTAGTATGGAATCCACGTGCCATCCCTATCCCTATCCTATATCGACCTTTCTTATCCTTTGGTGAACCACGTTCACTCCATCCTATTAGTTCCGCGCCTTTCTTCAGTGTATAGGGTACTCCGTCACTTTTAACTATGGATTTAACTGTTGGGCCCTGGCCCCAGAATACGTCTCCTTTGCCTACATAGTTTTTCAATCTAAACTCTAATGGATCGATTCCTAATTTCTCGGCTAACTCATCTACTATAGTCTCTACAGCCCATGTAACTTGTGGATTGCCGAAGCCTCTCATAGCACATGACGGTACTTTATTAGTATATACTGCTATTCCTCTGTACCTTATGTTTCTCCATTTATAGAGTGACACAAACCAACCGAGAGCAACACCTAGTAGAGGGTAGGACTGGATCTGGTGCGCGCCAATATCCATTATGTTCTCTAACTCACCAGCTGTTAACACCCCGTCTTTACGTGCACCAGCTTTTATTCTTAAGTACATTTCGTAACTACAATGTTCATACATATCCTCCTCACGTGTGAGACTGATCTTAACGGGTTTATGTGCTTTTAAAGCTAAGGCTACAGCTACTAGTACTACTGGGTTTGTCTGTATACTTGATCCGAAGCTACCACCTATAGGGATCTTAACAACTCTTACTTTACTCAACGGTATACCAAATACCTGCGATACCAGTATCCTCGTATTATGTATTGTTTGCGTAGTAGTCCATATAGTGACGCCACCGTCAACCTCTGGTTTTACAACAACGGATTTCGTCTCAAGCTGCATATGATACCTTCTATTAGTATGGAATCTACGCTCAATAACTACATCTGCTTCCTCAAAACCCTTATCAGGATCCCCCTCAACATAGTCTAGTTTACACGCAATATTGTTTCTTACATCAACCCATTTATCACCCAATAATACACGCTCATGGATTCTAGGAGCGTTCTCCTCCATAGCTTTGAAAGGATCTAGGACAAAAGGCAATGGTTTCCATGTGACTTCAAGAGCTTCTAATGCTTTTTGAGCTAGGAACTCTGATTCAGCAGCAACGGCGACAACATATTCTCCAACAAAACGTGGGTGATCAGTCAATATCTCCCAATCCTTATACGTTACCTCCTCCGTGCTAACTAGTCTTGGGTTAAACTTTACACGTGGTACATCCCATGGCGTTACAACTATAGCTCCTAGTTTAACAGCTTTATCAATATTGATTTTTTCAACGATCGCATGTGGATAAGGACTTTTAAGTATCCGACCATACAACATACCGGGTAGTTCTATATCACTAGCATACTCGATATTCCCGGTTACTTTCCATACACCATCGTGTCGAATAAAATCACGTCCTATAAACTCGTATTTACTCAAGAACAACACCTAGAGGGACCGGGTAAACTATTATTCTATATCTTTGTTATTAAATAAAATTGTATATCCTCAGCTGGTGTTGTTTATGGAAACACTAGTTATTAGGGGAGGCCACATAGTTCTCCCCACTGGAGTTATTGAAGCAGATATAGTTGTTGAAGAAGGAAAAATAAAGGCTATAGGTAGGAACCTAGAGGTTTTAAATGCTAAAGTACTTGATGCTTCTGGGAAACTCATACTTCCGGGCGTTATTGATGTACACGTACATATGCGTGAACCCGGTTTAGAGTATAAGGACGATTTCGCCAATGGTACCCGTGATGCATTACAAGGTGGTGTAACTACTGTTTTAGAAATGCCTAATACATTGCCACCAGTTGATACTCGCGAAAGATTTCTTGAGAAGAAGAAATTGTTAGAGTCTAAGGCTTATGTTGACTTCGGCTTATATGGGGTAATACATGATGGTAATATTGAAGAGTTTGAAGCAATGGTTAATGAGGGTTGTATAGGGTTTAAAATATTCCTCGGACCAACAACCGGCAATATACCACCACCATCGCAACCCGTCTTATACGAAGCGTTAAGTAAGTCTGGTAAATATAAGGTACCACTTGCTTTCCACGCCGAGGAATGGGATCTCGTGAAATATTTCACGGAGAAAGTAAAGAGTAGTGGCCGTACAGATCCCTTAGTTCACGTTGACTCTAGACCGCCTATTTGTGAAGAGATAGCTATCTATAGAATAGGTTTAATGGCTCGTGAAACAAATGCTATAGTGCATATAGTCCATATGTCTTCATGTGGAGCAGTAGATGCTTTGAAGAAGTTGAAGAACATGGGAGTCAATGTTACTGGGGAGACTAATCCACATTATCTACTACTTGATATAACCGATTACAAGAAATACGGGCCCGCTATGAAGGTAAATCCACCAGTACGTGGTGGAAGACATAAAGAGTGTTTATGGAAGGCTGTTCGTGACAAAGTTATTGATATAATAGCGTCTGATCACGCTCCCCATAGTGTTGAGGAGAAAACACGTAATATGTGGGAAGCTAGTAGTGGTTTTCCCGGAGCATATACTCTTCTCCCACTCATGCTTGACGCTGCATTACGTGGATTAATTCCTATAACGTATATTCCACTATTAATGTCTGAAAAACCTGCTAAGAGATTTCACTTATATCCTAGGAAGGGATGTTTAATACCTGGATGCGACGCTGATTTAGTAATTATTGATCCTAGTCGTGAACAAGTTATTGATAAGAATAAAATGTTCTGTCGAAACAAGATCACTCCATTCCATGGATGGAGGGTGAAAGGCGTTATTGAATATACTATACTAAGGGGTAATATAGTCTATGAAAATGGGGTTGTAACTGATAAGCCTTTAGGTGTTTTCCTTAAGCCATTGAGAAAATAACTTATATTTTAAGAGGAACATATTTAGAGAAAATGAGTTCTACAATGTTAAAGTGGTCTAAAATGTCTCTTGAAGATCCATATGAGCTTTTACGTAAATGGTTTGAAGCAGAAAAGTACATTATAATTGGTAAGGGTGTTACACGGAGCGATTCTATAGAGAAAGCCTTGGGTAAAGCTAAGTTTATCGAAGACTATTACGAGCCGGGTAGAATGTTATTTGTAAAACAAGTATTAAGCACTGAGCCACACGCTATTATCGAGAAAATAAATTATAGTAAAGCATTAGAACTACCAAGTGTCGTGGGCGTGTTCACCTCAAATAATATACCTGGTATTAATAATGTTGGATACGCTTTGCCCGATCAACCATTACTGGCTGAAAAGAAAGTTAGGTATCATGGGGAACCAATAGCTTTAGTAGCTGCATGGGATATTGAGGATGCGTTTAAAGCTGTTGAGTATGTAGAGGTTAAGTATAAACCATTACCTCCACTCTTCGACCCCTTGGAGGCTATAGAAAACACTAGTATTTTGGTACATGAAGAGAACGGATCTAATATAGCTTTTAGAACTAAGGTTAGGAAAGGAAATATTGAGGAGGGATTTAGCAGATCTAGTATTATAGTTTCTAACACGTATAGGACTCATCATCAGGAACACGCTTACCTAGAGACTGAGGCTGCATTAGCTATTCCCGATGTAGAAGGGAGGATCAATATAATATCGTGTGCTCAATACCCTCATTTAGCACAGAAGATCACGGCTAAAGTACTGGGTATACCTGCATCAAGGATCAGAATCATAACACCATACATAGGAGGCGCTTTCGGAGGTAAAGATGACGAGGGACCTCTTGTTGCCGCTAAAGCAGCATTAGTGGCTTACTTAACTGGTAAACCAGCTTTTCTAATGTATAGTAGGGAAGAATCAATTAGGATTCATCCTAAGAGAGAAGCTACTGTTATTGAGTATACAAGCGGTGTTGACGATAATGGGTACTTGAAAGCTATTAAGGTGAAGATCATACATGATACCGGAGCCTATACAAACCGGGGCCCATATATATTGTGGAGAGCGACTATGCACTCCTCCGGCCCCTACTATGTACCTAATGCTTGGGTTGACGGATACTGCGTATATACTAATAAAGTGCCTCAGGGCAGCTTCCGTGGTTTTGGAAACCCCTCAATACAATTTGCTGTTGAGGCTCAAATGGACGAATTAGCCAAAAGACTTGGAATGGACCCTGTCGAGCTTCGTCTAAAGAACCTACTACGTCCTGGAATGGATACTATTACTGGCCAAGTTTTAGAAGAATCGGTTGGAGTTGCTGAGATGGTTGAGAAACTAGCTAATAATATGGGCTGGGCGCGTATTAGAAGAGAGGTTGAAGAGTGGAATATGAGAAACGCGAGGTATAAGAGAGGGGTCGGGATCGGTGTTGCATGGCATGGTATTAGCACGAGTAGAGGTGTACCGGATTGGAGTAATGCTTATATCAAGATAGAAAGAGATGGCTCAGTAAGCGTATATACTGGTATTGTTGAGATGGGGCAGGGAAGCCCGACTAGTAGTCATAGACAGATAGTAGCGGAGGTTTTAGGAGCCCCACTTGAACTGATCAATATAGTATTTGGTTCAACTGACGCGCCAGATACTGGTGCTACTCACGCTTCACGTGGTACGAGTATAGGTGCTATTGGAGTATTAGTGGCTGCTGCGAAACTTAGGGAGAGGCTTGTTAAACTTGCGAGTGATTTGTTACAAACAGATGTAGATGATATAGTTGTAGAGAATGGCAAGTTCTACTCTAGAAAAACTGGTAAAGAGATAGAATGGCATAAACTAGTCGAAGAAGCTTATAGTAAGGGTGTTGAATTATCCGCTACAGGTTACTTCTACCTACCTAAGGGTAAGTTTGATGATGAACGAGGACAAGGATTCGCTTATCCAGCATATAGTTTCGTAGCTGTAGCTGTGCTTGTAGAGGTAGATACCTGGACTGGTAAAGTTCGTGTATTAAAGGCTTGGCCAGGCCTAGCTGCTGGTAAGATAATTAACCCTATACAAGTTGAGGGCCAGATAGAAGGTGCTATTGCACAGGGCATAGGATATGTATTGTATGAGGAGATCAAGTTCGGCGATAAAGGAGAGATCCTTAATGCTGATCTAACAGATTACGTTTTACCAACGGCCAGTGATGTACCATTAGATATAGCTAAGCCTGTCTATGTCGAGGACAAGTTTAGATACGGGCCTTTCGGAGCTAAGGGTGTTGGTGAAATGGCATTTATCCCTATTCCGGCCGCGTTAGCCAACGCTGTTTCTCATGCACTAGGTAAACGTGTACGTGAACTACCGTTAACTCCCGAGAGGATTTTAAAGCTGATTGAGGAGGAGTGATAAAATATGTTCTACGTTCTACATAAATTTAATTATTACAAAGTAAAAAGTTTAGAAGAAGCATTAGATCTTATTGACAAGTTAGACGACTACAAGATACTGGCTGGTGGAACCGATTTATTAATAGATATGAGGATCGGAAGATATAAGCCTCGTAATATTGTCGATATAAGCGAGGTTAAGGAGCTACGCTACATAATAGTAGAAAATAATATGGTTAAGATAGGAGCTCTTACTAGGTTGCAAGAGCTATTGGAAAATAATATTGTTAAGGAGAAACTACCGCTACTCTATAAGGCTGTATATAATATGGCTAGTTGGCAGATAAGAGTTAGAGCTACTATTGGTGGTAATTTATGTAATGCTTCTCCAGCTGCAGATACAGCACCACCATTAATGGTATATAATGCAGAACTAGTGTTATCCAGTGTCAACGGTGATCGTGTAGTGAGTATTCACGAGTTTTTCAAAGGACCACGTGAAACTATTCTCTCTAAGAACGAATTACTGAAAGAGATAAGAATACCTATTGAAAACAACTATGGTTATTCATACATGAAGCTTGGCCGTAGAAACGCCTTCACATTATCAGTAGTTGCCGTTGCTACGCTTGTTAAGGTTAAGGATAACAAGTTTAGCGATGTTAGAATAGCCCTTAACTCTATAGCTCCAACACCAGTTAGAGCTAAGACTGTAGAGAAATACTTAATTGGACGAGAAGTTAGTGAGAATGTAGTGGAAGAGGCTAGTAAGCTCGTTATACATGATATTTCGCCTATATCTGACATAAGAGCTTCCGCAGAGTATCGTAGGAGAGTATCTAAGGTTTTAGTACATGACACGCTCTTAGAAGCTGTTAAAATGTTAAAGAGGTGAATAATGTGAGGGTGAAATTCGTTCTTAACGGCAAAGAAGTAGAAGTTGATGTAGAGCCTAACGAGATACTATTAAACACACTAAGGCATAGGTTAGGGGTTAAAAGCGTTAAACGTGGATGTGAGAGAGGAGAATGTGGCGTCTGCACAGTATTATTAGATGACGAGCCCGTATACTCTTGTATGTTATTAACTGTTCAGGCAGACGGACATAGAGTAACCACTATTGAGGGATTATATAATGATGAGCTCTATAAGAAAATTATAAGTTCTTTCGCGGAGAAAGGAGCTATACAATGTGGTTTCTGCACACCAGGCTTTATACTAGTAGCTTATGCTCTATTAAAGAAATACGGTAAAGTTGAACCAGAAACTGTGATCAAGGCTATAGAGGGTAACTTATGTAGGTGTACAGGATATAAGAAGATAATCGAAGCTATAGTTAATGCTTCAAAATGAACTTTTTCTAATTATCTTATCGATAAGCTCTATTACTCCATAACAACTTGGTTTACTTGTAACATAATCAGCTTTTTCCTTTAATTCTTCATCAGCATTTGATACTGCAACTCCTAATCCACACTCTCTTATAAGATCAATATCCATTACACTGTCTCCGACACAGACGATTTCGCTACGATCTATGCCTAATTCGCTAGCTATGAACTTTAATGCCTTACCTTTACTGACATCTATCGGGGTTAAATGAATAGCATAACCACTGAAACCAGTCTTTATGTAATCGTATTTTGTCTCAACATACTCTTTTACACTCTTAAATACTTCGTAAGATCTATCACTATATTTGTCACGTATTTTCAATGCAAAATCATGCAGTCTAAAAATATTCTGCCATGAACTAACAACGTAGTCTTTAAAAATATCTAAGACGTCATCCAACGCTTTTTCTGCTGTATAATCGGTTAAATGAACAATTCGGTCTCCACCAAAATAGATAAGCGCACCGGTTTCACCTATTGTGGGGCCAGTTAAACCAAGATATTTTCTCAAACCAACAACTATTGGTAAAGCATTACTTGATACGAGAACAACTTTTATACCCGTATTTTCTAATTCCCTAAGTTTTTGAATAGCCTTTAAACATATGTTTACAGATCTACGATCAGGGGTTAATGTACCATCTATATCTGTCGCAAATAATCTATACCGCATTATCTACCACCTTAGATGTTTATTTCGTATCTAGAACTATATTTAAACATTTATTTGACAAATATGACGTGTATATATGTATATATACATGGTGGGATATATGTGGATTCGTACATACACGTATAGAAAAGTTTATGTATGTCTACCA
>Ga0190313_1001533_pt1 | contig 12370 bp, 4 predicted proteins | sample 4870071011_MG_FD_169989 | JGI IMG/M metagenome (GOLD analysis project Ga0190313, IMG submission 169989) | Hydrothermal vent sediment bacterial communities from Southern Trench, Guaymas Basin, Mexico - 4870-07-10-11_MG | ecosystem: Environmental > Aquatic > Marine > Hydrothermal vents > Sediment ...
GAATATAATTTAAATACAGTTTTCTTTCAAGTAAGAACAAATAATGATGCTTTTTATGAGTCTAAATTAAATCCATACAGTCGTTTTTTTACTGGAGAAGAAGGAAAAAAACCACCAATTGATGTTTTTGAATGGGTAATAGAAGAAGCTAAAAAAAGAAATTTAGAAATTCATGCCTGGTGTAATCCATACCGCATTTCTGTTAATGGTAAGTTATCAATTAAGGATTATTTACAGACATGTGATGATAACAATTTTGCTAAATTACATCCTGAATACATTATTTTAGATAAAGGTGGGAAATTAATTTTAAATCCGTGTAAAAGCGAGGTTAAACAATTTGTTATTAATTCAATGGTTGAGATAGTAACAAACTATAATGTTGATGGAATTCACTTAGATGATTATTTTTATCCTTATAGTGGGTTAAGTGATGAAGTGAACGATTTAGAAGATTTTAATAATAGAGCTAATAAAACTATGTCTTTAGGAGATTTTAGAAGAGAAAATGTTAGTGATCTTATTAAAGGGATTAATGCTGCAATTCATAAAGTAGATAAAAAATTAAAATTTGGAGTAAGTCCTTTTGGAATATGGAAAAATAAAAAAACAGATCCCCAAGGTTCAAATACAGCACCAGCTTGTAGTGAAAGCTATAGTGGACAATTTGCTGATTCAGTTGAATGGATAAAAAATGAAATGTTAGATTATATTGTCCCGCAAATTTATTGGCCATTCGGTCATAAAATTGCTCCATTTGGAGATATATTAGATTGGTGGAAAGATATTGTAAAAGGAACAAATGTTGATTTATTAATTGGACATCCAGCCTATCGTTTAGGCGAAAAAGGTGATTTTGAAAATGACGAAGAAATCGTAAATCAAATTAAATATGCGAATAGTTTTAAAACTGTTAAAGGTAATGTCTTTTTTACCGCTAAAACATTTATTGATAAAAATAAAAAAATACAAGGAATGGATAAACTTAAAAAATTATTAAATGAGGTGTACTAACATGAAAATAACTAAATTACTATTAATTTTTATTTCGACTTTCATAATTATGAGTATAACTAATATGGGAGAAGTTGATACAGCAACAACATTAGTACCATTAACAAGAGATGGATCATTTGTTTATCATTATAATTCATCCGATAAAGTAATGATTCCTGAAAATTATACTCAGAAAGATGAAGAATTTAGAGGAGTATGGGTAGCTACTGTTTATAATTTAGATATGCCAACTTATTCTAGTGAAACACAATATAAAGCAGATTTTGATAACTTAATTAATGAAGTATTAGAAGCTAATATGAATGTGATTGTTTTTCAAGTTAGACCACAAAATGATGCTTTTTATGATTCTGAATATGCTCCTTGGAGTCGTTGGGTTACAGGAACAGAAGGAGTAGACCCTGGAGTAGATATTATGCAATACATGATTGATACATGCCACGATAATGGAATAGAATTTCATGCTTGGTTAAACCCTTACCGTATTGCTAATTCAACAAGCAGTAAAAGCACAGTTTTAAATGCCTTACATTCTGAAAATTTCGCTAAACAAAATCCAGAATTAGTAATCGCAGGTAATAAGGATTCAAATGACCGCTATCCTTATATTTTGAATCCAGGAGAACCTGAAGTTAAAACATATATTAGAGATGTTATTAAAGAATTAATGGAAATATATAATATTGATGGAATTCATTTTGATGATTATTTCTATCCTTATTCAGGAATTGATTCTGATACAGCAACATATAACACATATAAAGAAGAGGGACAAACAATAGAAGATTGGCGAAGAGAAAACGTTAATGATGTTATTAAAGGTGTTAAAGAAGATGTTGATACATATAATTTAGCTAATTCTGATAATGTAAAATTTGGAATTAGTCCTTCAGGTGTTTGGAAATCAGGGTTGCCTGATGGGTCAAATACTTCAACAAGTGCAGGACAAAGTTATACAAGTCAATACGCTGATTCAAAACGATGGGTAGAAGAGGGATGGCTCGACTACATTTGTCCGCAAATATATCGCAATTTTACACATTCATTAGTTCCTTATGCTGATATAGTTGATTGGTGGGTAAGTGTTGTGAGAGGAACAGATGTTGATTTGATTATCGGGCATGCTTTATATCTTGACTGGGATAGTGGAGAAGTGAAAGATCAATTAAGATATAATCAGCAACATCCAGAAATTGCTGGATCGATGATGTATCGAGAAAACTATTTAGATGATCCTTTAATGGTAGAAGTTATTAATGACTATTGGACAACAATGCCAACAAGTATTTGGCCAAGTAGTAATATTGATTCTCCTAATATTAATATTTCTGGGACAAAAGTAGGAGATGTATATACATCAAATGCTACAGTGACATTAACAGCTACAGATGATATTTTTTATAAAATAGGTTCGGGTGATTGGATTCCTTATACAACACCACTTGTTTTTACTTCTGGGAATAATGTAGTATACGCAAAAGCAGTTAATTCTTCTTTAGAAGAAAGTACTGTAACAAGTGTTAATATCAATATTGATAAAATCAATATTGATATTCCTGTTATAACAGTAACAGGAGATAAAGTAGGGGATAATTATGCTATTGATTCAGTTTTAACAATATCTTCAGATAGCACCCCGATTTGGGTTGCTATTAATCATGGGTCAGTTGGAGAATGGAATTTATATACAGAAGAAATCATTTTAGATGATGATGGAGGATATTATATTCGTGCTAAAACAATTGATTCTGAAGGAACAGAATCAGATGAAGCAATAGTGAGTGTTACTGTTCAAAGTCCTTGTTATGATAATCCAAATCATAATATTACAGGAGTAGGTACTTATCCTGTATATCAAAATGCTACAGTAACATTAATTGGAGATAGTCCAACAATTCTTTATAAAATAAATGAAGGTAGTTGGACAACTTATAGTGCACCTTTAATGTTTGATAGTGAAGGAATTTATACGATTCAATATTTAAATGATGATAATTGTGGGACTGTTCTAAGTGAAACAATATATATTGACCAAACAGTTCCTTTAGATCCAACAAGTAATATAACTGGTGGGTTTGATGGAAGATATTATACTGAGCCAGTTAGTGTTGAATTTTTAACTGATGATTCTGAAAATATTATAATGTATCGTCTTCATAATGGCTCTACATGGTCTGAATGGCAAGAGTATACTGAAATATTAAATATTCTATATAATTCTACTTATACAGTTGAATATTATACAGTTGATAAAGCACTTAATGAGTCAGAAATAATGAGTGATAGAATAAGAGTTAATATTCCAGCAAATGAACATACATTATTTGTAGTAAGAAATGGTCAATTTGTTAATTATTATGGAACTACTACGCATATTCCTTTACCGGATAATTATATTGAGAAAAATGAGGAAATTAGAGCTGTATGGGTAGCTACCGTTGGAAACATTGATATTGCTTTACATACTTCTGAACAAGACTATAAAAATAAATTAATTTTTATGTTAGATACAGTAGAAAAAAATAATTTTAATACAATTTTCTTTCAAGTAAGACCAATGAATGATGCTTTTTATCCCTCTGAATACGCACCTTTTTCTAGATATTTAACAGGGATTGAAGGAGTTGATCCTGGATGGGATATTTTGTCCTTCTTGATAGAAGAAGCTCACGCTAGAGGAATTGAAGTGCATGCTTGGCTTAATCCCTATCGTGTTTCAACAAGCACAGCTTCAAAAGAGGCTCAACTTGCTTTATTAAGTGATGATAATTTCGCTAAACAACATCCTGAGTTAGTTATTGTTGATAATGCTGGGAAATTAATTTTGAATCCAGGAGAAAGACAGGTTAGATCTTATATTACAAATGTTATAAGAGAATTAATCGCTAATTACGATATTGATGGAATTCATTTTGATGATTATTTTTATAGCTATAATGGTACACCAGATAGTGAGGATCAAGATGCTTATAACAAAACAAAACTTCCTGGACAAACAATAGATGATTGGCGTCGTGAAAATATTAATATGATTATAGAAGATGTTCATGAAGCGATTTTGCTTCACAATAGTATTAATAATAAAAATGTAAAATTTGGAATTAGTCCTTTTGGTATTTGGATGTCAGGTGGAGAAGGATCTAATACATCAAGTTACGCACTTCAAAGTTATAAAGATCAATATGCAGATTCTAAAAAATGGGTAGAAGAAGGATGGCTTGATTATGTTCTTCCTCAACTTTATTGGGAGTTTGACCATTCTGCTGCCCCATATGCTGATTTAGTTGATTGGTGGGCAAGTTTATGTGAGGAAAATAATGTTGGATTAATTATTGGTCATGGATTCTATCGTTATGATAATGATTCATGGGATGATGATAATGAACTACTTGAACAAATTCGTTACGCTGATCAATATGATAGTGTTATAGGTAGTGCATTTTTCTCTTTTAGAACATTATTAAGTTTAGACGATGAAGTAGTTCAAGCAATAGAAAGATTAAATAATTATTATTGGACAACATATCCATCGTTTCCATGGATTAGTAATGTTGAAAAACAAACTGATCCAGTATGTTTAATTGATCAAACATTAATTAATGGAGAATGTGTAGATAATAATACAGATCCAGTATGCTTAGTTGATCAAACATTAATTGCTGGAGAATGTATTGATAATCTACCTACTTGTAGTATTAATGAAACATTAGTTAATGGAGAATGTGTCTTAAATGCTCCAGTATGTGACACAGGATATGAATTAATTGATAATGCATGTGTTTTAATTGAAACACCACAGATGGATCCAGTTGTTAAAACGGTTGTTATTATAGGAACAGCTGGAGCTTCACTTGGAGGAATAGCAATTTTCATTAGAAAGTTTTTCTTTTGATGATGGATAAAAAGAAACTAATAACTGATATTAGTAATCTGTTAAAAAGTGGTGTAGAAAAAAAAGATTTTCCTGGAGCTTCTTACGCTGTTATATATAAAGATGGAACTATATACTCAGATTATGTAGGATATAAACAAGTTGTTCCTACGATAGAGATAAATAAAGGTAATGAAATTTATGATTGTGCTTCTTTAACAAAAGTTATTAGTACAACTACAATGATTATGAAATTAATTGAGGGGAAAAAATTATCTCTTGATACGAAAGTTCAAGAGATAATACCTCGCTTTATTCATTCTAATATTACAATATATCATTTATTAACTCATACATCAGGATTACCCGCAGATATTAAAAGAGCGAGTACATTAGTTGATAAAGATGATGTATTGAATCGTATTTTTAATTTTGAATTAATTAATGAAGTAGGTAAAAAAATTGTTTATTCTGATATTGGTTTTATTATTTTAGGATTAATAATTGAGAAATTAACTAATAAAAGACTAGATGTTTACGCAAGTGAAGTTGTGTTTAATCCACTAAAAATGGATGATACCTCATATAGACCAAATAAAGCGAACTGTGCACCAACAGAGTTCCGTGATGATGAGATTTATAAAGGACTTTTAAAAGGGTTGGTTCATGATGAAAAATCTTTTGCTTTAAATGGACTAAGTGGACATGCCGGAATGTTTTCGACATCAAATGATTTAGCTAAATTTATACTATCTTTTTTAAGAAATGATGAAATTATATTAAAGAAAGAAACTATTGATTCTTTATTTATTGAAAGAGAAAAAGATATTAATAAAAATGGTATTTTATTAGTAAGAGCACTCGGGTGGCAGAAGAAAACTAAAGGTAGTACATCAGGAGATAATACATCTTATGAAAATACTATATTACATACCGGATTTACGGGATGTAATATATGGATTGATAAACTAGCAGGGATTGGATTTGTTTTATTAAGTAACGCAGTTCACCCTAAAAGAGAAAACAATGGTATTGGAAAATACCGAAACATGATTGGGAATATGATTATTCCATCGGAGGTAAATTAGTATGATTAAAAAAATATTAAGCATTGGGTTATTATTTATAATTGGGCTATCTTTAAGTGCTTGTACTGAAAAAGAGATAATCACTTTAAATGTTGATGTCACTAGTATAACTATAATTGAAGGTGAAAAATATCAAATTGCTTGGGATACAAATGATGTTGAAGGAATAGATTTCAGTTCAGGAGATGGTTCAGTTTTAACTGTAACACCAACTGGATTTGTAACTGCGTTATCCGAAGGTGAAACTACGATAATAATGAGATCTTTAACTGATGAAACAGTAAGCGTAACAATTTCAGTTATTGTTAGAAAACTCATTACTTTAACAAGTGAAGATGAAAATATTATTTTAAAAGAAGAAGATACACATTTGGTTGTTATAAGTAGTAATGATGAATATGTTTATTCGTCATCTAATCTAAATATTTTTGTTGTTGATGAAAATGGATTAATTACCGCTAAAAAAGAAGGAAATGCATCATTAGTTGTTACTTCAACATATGACGACATGTATGAAGTTGTAATTCCAGTAACAGTAGAAAAATTAGTAATATGTACTTTAACTCAAGATAATATAGTAATGGTTGTTGGAGATAAGACATTAATTGATATTACAGCCAATGATGACCTTGTTTTTTCATCAAGAAATCCTGATATTGCAATTGTGGATGATTTAGGAAATATAGAAGCTCTAAAGTATGGGAATGCAACTATTTTAATTACATCAGTTACTGACAATAATGTAAGTGTAGAATTAAATGTTACAGTTTTTAAATATACTGAAGAAATTGAAATAGATGGGAATAATATTTTAATAAATGGAATGAGCGCATTACTTACTATAAGTTCATCTCCTGTCGGAGCTTATACAGGAGTTATTTGGGAAAGTAATAATCCCGATATAGTTACAATTGATAACTTAGGAAATATTACAGGAATAAATGTTGGAATAGCGACAATTATAGCTAAATCAAAATTAGATGATACTATTGTTGATACATATGATATTGAAGTTATTAATGTATCCGTTGTTGATCAATCTAAAACAACTGGAGATACTTATTCATATATGGGTGTTGATTTAGTTTATGGAGAAAGATTATTTGAAAATATTAATGACGCTTTAAGTTCTTCACCTGTTGGAACAGCAATTTATATTGCTAGTGGAACATATATTGAAGATATTACGATTACCGAGCATGGATATTCTTTAATTGGAGCGGATGAGGATGTTACTATCATTGGTGATTTAACAATTATAGGAAATGACTTTTTAGTTCAAAATATTATTTTTCAAGGGGACTCTAGTATTACAACAACTAATGTAAGCAACTTTATGTTTAAAGATAATACTGTAGATAATATTACAACTACAGCTCCTGCATTCCTTAATTTAAACACCTCAAATGGAGCGATAATCTCAGGGAATACTTTTACTACTTTAAACGGGAATGCGATTAATATTTTAGACTTTAGAAATGGTCTATTCCTAATTGAAAATAATGTAATTTCATCAGTTGATACTGCAATTAATATTGAAGCATTAGAAGAATACAATATTGTTACTGAAATCAATATTATTAGAAATGATATTGATACTGTTACAACAGGTATTTTAATTGATTTATTATATGGAACAAGTCAAAAACAAATAGAAGCAATAGTAAGATTTAACGCTGTTTCTAATTTTACAACTGGGGTTATTTCTAATATTGGAAATCAAGTTGATTTTACTTTAAACTACTGGGGTTGTGTCACAGTAGATTATAATAAATTTGTTAATATTGAAGAATCTATGTTGAGAGGATATTATACATTGAAAGAACATATTATAAGTGAAGAAGATTATAATCCAGATTTACCAGTTTTAATTACAGTTACTAACCCAATAACGGAAATTATGATTGGGGAAACACATACAATTGAATATGATGTTTTACCAATGGAACTAGAATCTCCGTATATTAAATTTATTACTTCAGACCCAACTGTTCTAGCAGTCAATCAATTAGGTGAAATAACACCATTAATTAGTGGAACTGCGACGATTACAGTTAGATCAGGATATAACTCAAGTATTAAAACAACTACAACTATCATAGTAAATACAACACCAGGAATCGAGTTAACAACAAGTAATGTTATGAATGATTTAATTGTTGGTGATAGTTTTGTTTTAAGTGCTTCACCATTTCCACTTACTTATGAAAATGCTAGTGTTAGTTTTTCATCGAGCGATGAAACAATTGCTACAATTGATTCAAATGGTAATGTGAACACTCTAAGAGAAGGAGTAGTAACTTTTACCGCTTCTCTCGATAGTGATCCTTCAGTAATTACTGAATATACAATTAGTGTTTATGACACTTTGGATTTAAGTAATTTATTAGATTATTTAACTTCAGAGCAAGTGTCATATTCAACATCTCATTCGTGGATTGCTTATGGGTTTGCGTATAACTATAATGATACAAGATACGAAAGTGTCTCAAGATATTATTTTGGTGATATTGTTATAAATGACACTAAAATACTTCCAGTAGGAGCATCTAATAGACCAGGACTTATGACAGCCCTTGCATCAGGAGTCCCACCGTTTAATGAGGATAATATTTACTGGGTAGTTGTTCACGATACAGCAAGCACAGGAACAGGGTCGGGAGCGTTAGCTCATGCTAATTGGTTATATAATGATGCCATGTCAGCAAACCCATCTGTTAATGTTTCATGGCATTATACAGTTGATGATACTTATATTTACCAACACCTCCCAGAAATTGAAAGAGGATATCATGCTGGAGATGGGTCATCACTAGCATTGCAAGGAACAACTTATTTAGGTGGTGGAAATCGTAATGGTATTGGGATTGAAATGGCTGTGAATGATGATGGAGATATGTATCGTACTTGGCAAAGAGCTGCGAAACTTGTTGTTGATATTTTAGTTAGACACAATATGCCAATAACACAACAAAAATATCATAACGATTTTTCTGGGAAAGATTGTCCAAATACATTAAGAAACGCAGGATTAACTTGGCTTTTTGAAGAATTTGTAAAAGTTGAATTTGATGTTAAAACAACTCATCCAAATGCTGAAATTACTTTTATAACAAATAATCCGGAATATTTAGATAATCACGGAAGAATTATCGCTATGCCACAAAGAGCAATGACAGTTAGTTATACAATCACAGTTTTTGAAGATGGTGTTACAAATAGTAGAACATTTTATACATATTTACCAGGAACAGTTCATTAATGGTTAGTTGATTAATTGATATTTGATTTCATATATTTGAAAAAAATAAACAAAATTGGTAAAAACAAGGTAATATGTCCGAATTTTACTGTGTTAAATTGACAGCGTTTTCAAGTAAGTGTAAGATAATATTATATAGAAAAAAATAAAAAGAAAGTAGGAGAATTTATGAAAAGATTTTTAACGATTGCTTTATTCGCTTTAATTTTAGGAATTGGTTTCCAACAACAAATTAAGGCTGCCGATGGAGATATAGAATTATATCCATACGACAAAGAAGAATGTTTAAATGCTGAACCTACATGTACAAGAACGAAAGTAGGAGACGCTCATTGGGACGTTTCTTATAATGGGTACAACTATAATGTTGCTCGTGGGCAAGCTAGATTTGTAATTGATATGTCAGATGATAATTCTGATGGATTTATTGATGCTACTGAAATGCCTACACATAGTTGGGCTTCATTTGGGGGAATCATTGTTAATGATACTGCTGAAGATGTGATTCTTAAAACAATGAATTCACGTGGGGATTTAACTAGTGTTGTTGATCGTATTTATGTTTATTTTGATGAAAACGGAGCTTTAGCTATGTTTGAAGATCATTATGTAACTAAACATTATATCTTCAATGATGGTACTGTTGCTGATCCTGATTGGCGTTTAGCTACAGATGCTGAAGCTACAGCATATGATGCTGCAGATCCAAAACCTGAAACTACTATGCTTACTACTATTAGAATCGCACTTGATGATACTGATAGTGATGGATATGTAATTGAACCATTAGCTTCATTAAAATGGTATGCACAAGGTGTAGACCCTGTTGCTGATCCAGATGTAACACATTGGTCTTCTATTATTCCTGGTGATCCAAATAACGTTACTATTCCTGCAGGATGGACTGTCTTTTCACTTGGAACATTAGATAGAGATGGATCTAATCCAAAAACTGTTGATTTTATTAAAACATTACCAGCTGCATTAGCTGCTGGAACTGCTGATCCTGTAGAAATTGTTTATGATGATCAACCTGCATGGTTTGGAGGAATGAGCGCATTAGATGATGACGCTGTAACTCCAGGTGTTAACATCGTTGTTGACTATAATGGATTATTTAAATTAGGTAATGATGTTACTGCTACTTGGTTAGATATGTTTGATGATGCAACTGGAAAAATTCAAAATGCAAATGCACCTTTACCTTATTCAGTTACAATTTCGCAAGACGGTAATGATTTAGAAACAATTGATTTTGTTTGGAATGGTACTACACTTGAATATGATCAAAGTGCATTAGTTACTGTTGTTGATACTTCTATATTTGGTGCTGGATATTTAGCTACTTATAAAGTGACAACTCCAGAAGGAGACGAAACTTTAGCTACTGCTGATATCGTTATTGGTGTTATGCCACCTAAATATGCAGGCGTAGAAAATCAATACATTAACGAAGGAACTTATATTGATTTACGTGCAGGAATTACTGCTGATGATGGATATGGAAATGATGAAACTAGTTCTATTATGGTAACTGCACCTGCAAACTTTAATGCTTATTCACCTCTTCCTGGAATTTATACAATTGATTTAGAATTTATTCACCATGTTCATTTTGATGGTGAAGCTAGTACTATTACAATTGCTGGTGTTACTGAAGAGTTTAATACTTCTCAAATTGATAGTGTTACTGCTTTAAATGTTGATGCTGTTAGTGAATTTGCTATTTTTACTGATTCAACAATGGCTCAAAATGTTGGTTGGGCATGGGGAAGTGTAATGGTACTTGTTGGTGCTGATGGACTTGTTGATGCTGTGTATGATAGATATACTTGGGATATTGATGATTCTACTGGATCTTATGTAGGAGATTCTGCTGTATTTACTGCATGGAAAGATGCTTTAGTAATTGAAGAAGGCGGATTTGTTATTGCTTCTCATGGATCTACTAAATCACCTGCATTAAGAGCTTTAACTTATGATTCTCCTGTAACTTATGTTAATAGAGAAATTGATACTGTTACTATTGATGGTGTAAGAATGGATTGGGATAAAGCACAATTAAATTCTGCAACTTCCTTAAATCCTGATGCAAGTGCTAGTTATGCTATCTTTACTGATTCTGATATGGCTCAAGACGTAGCATGGAGCTGGGGAACTGTCTTAGTACTTGTTGGTGCTGATGGTAAAGTTGATGCTGTTTATGACAGATATACTTGGGATATTGATGATTCTACTGGTACAAGCGTAGGAGATTCTGTTGTGTTCGCTGCGTGGAAAGATGCTTTAGTAATTGAAGATGGTGGATTTGTTATTGGTTCACATGGTGGAACGATTTCGCCTGCCTTAAGAGCTTTAGCTTATGATGATGAAGTTTCTTATATGCTTTCTGCACAAGAATTTGATTATGATATTCATACATTTGAATCATTTATAGTTACTGTTGATGATATTACTGATCCAATAGCTATGGTAGTTGACGAAGATTATACTATCGTTGTTGGAGAATTTGATGCTGCTAATGATGCTATATTAGCTAATATAGTAGCATTTGACGCAAATGATGCACAAGATGATTTAGCTATTTATGTATCAAATAATGGTGGATTAGTTGTAAGCACTCCTGGTACTTACAGTGTAGAAGTTACTGTTGAAGATATGGCTGGTAATAGTGCTGTTGTAGCATTTGATGTTACTGTAGAAGCTGCTCCTGTAATTGTTACACAAGCTGAAATCGATGCTACAATTGATACTGCTGTAGCTGGTGACGTTCAAAACTTATTGGATGCACAAACTATTACACAATCTGAAATTCAAGCATTAATTGATGCTGCTGTAGCTGCCGCAATTGATGATTTACCTGAAGATGAAGTTGGTGCTACAAAAGGTACTGCAGTTATTTCTTCTGTAATTGCTGGTTCTATTGCACTTGGTGGAAGTGTATTGATTTCAATATTTAAACCATTTAAATAAAAAAGTAATTAAATAATAAAGAAACTAGTCTAGAAATTAGACTAGTTTTTTTTATGAAAATATTTTTTTAATACTGAAAATTCACAGTGTTCCCTATAAATAAATATGTATATAATGTATAATTATTTTATATTATATATATGAAAGAAACTAAAATAT